>Ga0190306_1000035_pt1 | contig 57960 bp, 58 predicted proteins | sample 48700734_MG_FD_161657 | JGI IMG/M metagenome (GOLD analysis project Ga0190306, IMG submission 161657) | Hydrothermal vent sediment bacterial communities from Southern Trench, Guaymas Basin, Mexico - 4870-07-3-4_MG | ecosystem: Environmental > Aquatic > Marine > Hydrothermal vents > Sediment ... | reverse complement strand
TATATTTTGCGGCAATAGTGCATAAAAAAGGTTTTTGTTTATTAGATGAAATTATTTTAAGATAAAGGGGAAGTGCATTTTAAAGAGATTATCTTTAGCTTAATTTAACAATTATCGTAAGATACTCACTTTTTAAATGGAAGTCTCTACTTTTCTCTTCTAATTTCCACTCATTTTCTTGTCAAAAATACCCTTTTTTAAAAATCAATCGCGGATTTTGGGATGGTAAGTCTCTTGCCAAAGGGCATTTAGAATTCCGTGAGCTTCTTAATTTGACTTAATTTCAGCTTTCTTTTATTATTAGAAACAGGTTTTTAACAAAACATGAACATAGGAGACAGCATGAAAGAAATAAGAGTAGATAAGCACCTTAAACTTAGGGCAGATTTAATTAAAAAGGCTAAGGAAATTCTTAAGACTGAAACTGAGAGTGAAACGGTGGAAAAGGCACTTAGTTTTATTGTAGCAGAAGCAGAAATGCGTCAAGCGATTAAAGAAATGAAAGATATTGGTGGAGTTGAGGAAGTTTATGATTAAAGTGATTTATGATACTGATGTGTATATTAATTGGATGCAGGGAAAAGTTCAAGATGCTCTAATGTTTAGAGAAGGTGAATTTATTTTTGTCAGTAGTATAGTCATCATGGAACTTCGGGTAGGTGCTTTTACTAGTAAGGCCATTTCAGCAATAGAAAGTTTTTTGAAACAGCTATTAAAACAGATAGACTCATAATACCAATAGCTCAAGATTATCTTAAAGCTGGAGAAATTCTGAATCTTTTAAGAATAAGAAAAGGTTATGATATTAAGGGAGCCTCTCATATTACTAATGATGTGTTAATTGCCCTCACAGCTAGGCGTATTGGAGGAATCTTACGTACTTTTAATAAAGCTGATTATGAAGCTATAAGTACATTTTTAGATTTTAAGTGGGAAGTCATGCCTTTTGCCTAAAATTGACGTGCTAAATATTTTTGGAATTCCATAAGTTTTTAAAAAATTAACATAGTCTGCTAAGTGGGGATTAACACTCAAATATTGACAGTGATTTTCTAATATATTAGCTTATACTGGACTTTGACAGTTGTTTTTCGGAAATTCACTGTTTATGGGTATTTTTAAGCGTAAATGAAGACGTAGGCACTACATTTAGCTTATCTTATCATCTATCTCCTTAAGCCTTCTTGCAAGCTCCCACTCAAGCAGCAGGGCCAAAAAGCAGAGAAAGATATGTGCCTCTATCCTCCTTTCTGCGTAGTGATAGATGGGCTGAATCTCAAGATAGCTCTTAAGCTCCCTAAATACTCTCTATTTTAAAGAGCCCTCTGTAGGCAAGGGCTACATCCTCTGCAGAGAGGTCTGTGTTTGTAGTAAGTATATATTTCCATCATATCTTTCTTTTTCCTTTATCTTCCCTTCATTAATTTTAATAGGCTAATATTACAGATGCCCATAGAAGTGGAAATTGAGAGAAAACGAGACATATATTGCCAAGTGTGGTGGTATTAGCCTCCTTGCACCTTTGCAGTCCATTACCTTCTCATCCCCTGCACCTGCAAGGCGAAATACAATCCCAAAATAAATGGCAGATTTGGGCAAGCTTTATACTAATTTATGTATTTTTTGGGATTTCTTGAGCCAATAGAGCAAACTATATCATAACTGATAGTACCTGCCTTTTTTGCAATCTCTTCGGCCGTAATGACCTCATTTCCCTGTCTACCCAAAATTACTACCTCCTCCTCCATATCAACACCTGGGATATTGGTTATATCTATCATTGTAAGGTGCATACATACAGTGCCCAAAATCCTAGAGCGCATTCCCCTTACCAAGACATCCCCTTTATTGGAGAGTCTCCTTGGTAGTCCATGGTCATATCCTACAGGCAAAACCGCTACCCTTGTCTCTCTATTAGTAATAAATGTATGACCATAACTAATGCCTGTCCTAGGAGGCAGTGTCTTTAAGTAGATTATCTTTGTCTTAAAGCTCATAGCCTGTTTTAGGGAAATCTTTTTGCGTAATGCCTCATCAGGATAGATGCCATAGATACTTAGGCCTGGCCGAATCACTTGAAAATAGCTTTCCTTATATTGAATTGCAGCAGCGCTATTGGCGATGTGGCTATATTTTAGATCAATACCCAAGTCCTTGGCGTCTTTAATAATCTTTTTTAATCGGTTTATCTGTTTTTTAGTAAATGATGGGTCTGACTCTGCTACGGCCAAGTGGGAGGTTAGCCCCTCAATCTCTAAACCAGGGAGCCCCTTTAATGTATTTAGAAATTGGATGGCCTCTTTATAAAAGACACCTAGCCTGCCCATGCCTGTGTCTATCTTTACATAGATGGGCACATCCATCTTCTTCTCCTTTGCCACATCTGATATGGCCCTGGCCAGCTCAATGGTATAAATCACAGGGGTCAATTGATAAAAGAATGCCCTTTCAACATCCCTTGGGGATATGCCAAGTAAGATGACAATGGGGATAGAAATGCCTGCCTTCCTCAATTTTATTCCCTCTTCCAGATAACTTACTGCCAAAAAATCCGCCCCCTCCTCTATAAGCGTCTTGGACACAGGAATCATGCCATGACCATAGGCATTGGCCTTAACTACAGGCATTATTTTTACACTTGGACCTACAAGTGCCTTTATGGCCTTAAAATTGTGCCTAATAGCAGATAAATCTATCTCTACCCAGCTTGATAGCATGACCTTATTCTCATCTTTAAGTGAGTATTCCTTACTGTTGGCTTATTGTTCTTTACAGATATGGCTATAGCCCTTTTGGTGCTAAATAGGATAAAAAGCTCTCTACTCCTGGTAAGGGCTGTATAGAAAAGGTTTCTTTGAAGCATAATATAGTGGGACATATGGAGTGGCATAATTACACACTTTATCTCTGAGCCTTGATATTTATGAACTGTACAGGCATATGCCAGGATAAGCTCATCTAGCTCCTCCTTTCCATATCTTATAGGACCCCACCCAAAATCTACATAGGCTATCTCCTCCTCACTATCAATCTCTATTATCTTGCCCACATCTCCATTAAACACCCCTTTATTATAATTATTCCTTATTTGCATAACCTTATCACCTACCCTAAATCTTCTAGTAATAAACAAAATTTCTGGCTTGTTGGGTGAAGGTGGATTGATTATTGCCTGAAGCTCCTTATTGAGGTTGTTTGTGCCCAAAATCCCCCTCTTCATGGGGGAAAGTACCTGTATCTCCTGATATGGATCAAAACCATGTGTATTTATAAGCTTTATGATGCCATTTTTTAAATATTCAAGTACTTTCTCCTCATTTTCCTCTTCAATAAAAATGAAATCTGCCCCCTTTGGGATAATGTACATCCCTTGATTTACCCTATGGGCATTTTTTACAATGGTGCTCCCCTGCGCCTGCCTGAATATCTGTGAAAGCCTAGTTACCTCAACAAGACCTGAGTCTATAATGTCCTTTAATACAAGGCCTGGCCCTATACTAGGCAATTGATCTACATCCCCTACCAAAATAAGGTTACACCTATCCGGCACAGTCTTTAAAAAGTAGTACATAAGGGAGAGGTCTATCATCGAGGTCTCATCTAAGATTACTATATCGGCATTTAGTGGATTACTTTCATTCTTTCTAAACTCATTTGTCTTTGGGTCATACTCAAGCAGACGGTGGATGGTCTTTGCCTCCTCCCCTGCAGTCTCCTCTATGCGCTTTGCCGCCTTACCAGTAGGTGCGGCAAGCAGCACCTTTAGGCCCTTAATCTTTGCCAACTTTAGGATAAACTTTATAGTTTGGGTCTTTCCTGTCCCTGGCCCACCGGTGATGACAGAGACACCTTTAGTAAAGGCAGAGAAAATGGCATTTTTTTGTTCAGTGGAAAGGCCTATCCCTGCCTCCCTTTCTAGTCTTGGGATGGCATGGTCAATCTCATCGGTAAGAATCTTTCCAGTAAGGTTACATTTTGCCATATATGCTATCCTTTTGGCTACCTCCTTTTCCATTTTGTAAAATATAGGAATGTATATCCTCTCCTCTTCGGCCATTAAGTGGCTGCCAATTATGTCTTTTAGCACCTCTTCTATTTTTTTTACTGGAAGCCCCAAGATATGAGCTGATTGAGAGAGGAGTTGATCCCTATAAAGGAAACAGTGCCCATGGTCTATGGCCTGCTGAATGGTAAAGGTCAAGCCGGCCCTGATACGACGTGGGTCTTCAGGGTTAAATCCTATACTCTTGGCAATATTATCTGCCTTTTTAAACCCTATTCCCCTTATGTCATGAATGAGTTGATATGGATTTTTGTTTATTACCTCAATGGCATTTTCTTGATATACCTTATATATCTTCCACACATAGCCTAGTGGGATCTCATACCTTGAGAGGAATGCAGCCAGTCTTTGGACAGTCCTGGCCCTTTTCCAGGACTCCTTTATGCCTTCAAGTTTTGCAAGGCCAATGCCCAGTACCTCAAGGAGCCTTTCTGGCTCTTCATCCAAAATGTAAATAGCATCTCTTCCAAATCTATCCAGTATCCTCCTTGCCAGGGCAGGGCCTATCCCCTTTACAAGGCCTGAGGAGAGAAATAGATATATAGAATCAGGGTCTGAGAGGGAGGGGGTGCAGGTATGGAAGCTAAACTGCTTTCCATACTTTGGGTGCCTTTTCCACTCACCTTTTAGGCTATATAAGATACCCTCTTTTAGAAGGGCTGTATCATAGTTTCCTATGGCAACAAAGTCTGATTCCTTTGACTTGAAGGAAAGGACACAAAAGAGGTTATCGGGGTTTGAATATATAGTATGCAGAAACCTCCCCTTTACCTCTTGTTCCATGCCAATATTATATTAAAATCGGATATTAAGGCAAACCCCTTTTACAAAAACCAATAAAAATCTTATTATGTCTGTTCAAAAAACAGGCCAAAATTATAGAAAAAGATAGACAACGAATCAAAATTTTAAAAAATAAAAAATTTTAACGTGCTTTTCCCCTTTCTCTTTTATATATTGGAATAGGCCAGCTAAAAGTGAGACCTTTTTATAATTTTTCCCCCTTTCAATGCCCAAAAGAAATGAAAAATGCCTTGATTCTAATTCCCTTGTCTTCATATGTCTATAGGTACCCCACAATAGACTTGTATACTCACTGTCTAAATCCCTCTTATGATAGTAGATGCGAAGAAGTGGGGCGATATTCCTCTCAAATCCTTCATGTTCTATAGGCAATATAGCTGGGAAATATGATTTTACTTGCCCTTCCTTTGACTTATAATAAAAGAGAGGCCAAAACTTAAAAAATTTTAAGGTAGGCCTGCCCTCTTTGTCATATCTCCTCTCATAGCGGTTAAAGAAAAAAAAGTAGTCAGTAACTATCTTTTCACCCGTAGTTGTATCTAGCTCATGCTTGTATATAGGATATGGTGCATAAAAGCTCTTTATTCCCTTTTTCCTTTTATAACTAAAAAGAGGCAAAACCTTTACCTCTTTACGATGGTCTCCCCTGGCAAAGCCAAAGAATGGCCATGGAAGGTCAAAGCGCTTGTAATTACCGCATCTATAGTAATAAAAGAATGGCCAAAGGATTGTAAGGGAGCGGCTAAAGGGGGTCCTTTGAGAGATATAAAAGGGGAAGATAGAGAAATAGTACTTTGGGGATGTATCTAAATCAGTCCTTTGATAAATAATAATTGGCCAAAGGTAATATCTTTTATGAAACTCTCCTTCTTTATCATCCCTTCCATAAAACGGAAAAAACTTTATGGCCTTCCTCCCACCCCCCCTATGGCAGGTAAATAGGAGGAGAAAAAGACGATGTGTCCTAATCTCCCCATCCCTTGAAAATGTATATATAGGCCAGAGGAAAAAGCTAATCTCATCCCTTCCAAATCTGTCTTTAAATTTTCCATAAAATGGAAAAACGCCTCCAAATCTCTCATTATTCCTTGTCTTTCCCCAAAAGAATGGAAATATCTCTGTATAATCCTTTTCTTTATTAACTAATAATAAAAGAGAAAATTTTGTCTCCTCACCCCTTTCATACCTCAGAAGTGGGTAAAGGAAGTGCCATGAAACCCTTTCAGGTGTCTTTTGATAGGACATAATTGGCCTTATAGATAGCTCAATTTTTTTTGGTCCATAATGATAAGAGAAGATGGGGCCCAGGGCATCTATGTCCTTTACCACTTTATTTGATTGATAATCAAATAGAGGAGAAAGGTGGATATTTGCATAGACCTTGGTAAAGGGTAAAATAGTAAATAAGAAAATACAAGCAAAAAAATGGATTCTTTTCAAATTAAGTACCAATAATAATTGATTTTATTTAGCAATACCTACAGCGGTACCGATTACACTTATAGGGGTCTGCTCCTTTACAGTCTCACTGGTCTTCCTTATGTCCCTAACTGCATCCTTTGCCTCTTTATAAAGGCTCTCATCAACAATCAACTTTCCTAGTGTCCCATGTCCTGCCTCTGTGCGCCTTACCATATTGTTTATACGATCCAGTGTATCCCTTGCCTGATTGTAAAATTCTTCATCCTTTATTAGTTTTCCTAGTGTACCCTTGCCTTCTCTTATATCGGCTACTATCTTAGAGATATCATTATAGAGTGTATCATCGTTTATTAGCCTTCCAAATGTCCCTTGCCCATTTTCCACCTTGGCAATTATATTATCTAGGCGATCTAGCTGATCCTTTAATTTTGCATAGACCTCATCGTCATTTATTAGCTTTCCTAATGTACCTTGACCCTTATTTATCCTCTCTAGAAGGTCATTCATATTATAAGAGACCTTTTTTAGGTTCTCTGTAGCCTCTTTTAGGCTCTCCTTTTCAGACTTTAGGTAATCATCTATAGTATCCAAAATGGGGTTAACCTTATTTATAGTCTGGTCTATATTTGCCACGGATACAGTATTTTTAATAACCCCACTAGGTTTAATAGACTCAGGGGATATGCCTTGAATGATCTCTACAAATTTTGTCCCCACCATCCCATGACCCCTAATCCTTGCCTGGGCATCCTTTGTAATCCTTACAGAGGGCTTTATAATCATAGCTACATCCGCCTTTCCATCCTTTGTTAAGGATATTTTCTTTATCCTCCCTATCCAGACACCTGCAATATAAACTGAATTGTTTGTCTTGAGTCCTGAGGCATCGTCAAAGATAGCATGGACCTCATATCCCTTCATTACCAAAAGCCTTTTGTATTTTGTGATCTTAACAGTCATATAACCCAAGGCAATCAATGCCAAAAGGACAAATATACCTATTTTAAAGCTTAACCCTACGTTTTTCATGTCTTCCTCCTTAAAATGGCCAAAATACCAAATAATTAAAGATGCATGTAAAAATATAATTGTCTATCAATATAACAATAAGGGAGATAACCACCGTCTCTGTGACTGCCCTCCCCACCCCCTCTGCCCCACCTTTTGTATAGAAGCCTTTGTAACAGGCAATGATAGGGATAAGAAAACCAAATGTAACTGACCTGAGTAGGCCCCTTAAGATATCGGAAAATTCCACAACATCAATCGTATTAGACATATAGGCCCCAGGGTCTATACCCAATATCTTGGTTGAGGTAAGATAGCCTGCCAAAACGCCACTTACATCACAAAATATAGTAAGTACTGGCAGCATTATAATACAGGCCAGAAAGCGGGGTGCAACTAGGTAGTGGATGGGGTTTATGGCCATTACCTCCAATGCGTCTATCTGCTCTGTGACCCTCATAGTGCCAAGCTCTGCTGCATAGGCTGCCCCTACCTTGGCAGATACCATAAAGGCCGTAAGCACTGGGGCAAGCTGTGCTACCACGGCCAAGGCAACGGTAGAGCCTAACCACTCCTCTGCCCCAAACTTTACAAAGCCTGTATAGCTCCCCAGGGCTACTACCATCCCTACAAATATCCCTGTAACAAGGACGGCAAAAAGGGATTTTATACCTGCAAATTCCATTTGTTTTAAGATAAGGCGTGGCCTGAATGGGGGGGTAAATAGATACCTAAGGCTTTTGGCAAAGAATATACTTACAGCCCCTAGACCATCTATAAAGTTTTTAAGCATGGCTACATTTTAATGAATTTTTTTAATTTTTCAAGTAAGAGTCTTGATGGAAGAGAATAAATCTATTATTATTTCTCTTTGTGATTGAGATTATAGATTTACATAAGTCCTTTGGCAACTTTGAGGTCCTAAAGGGTGTCAATCTAAAAATAGAAAAGGGGAAGATCACTGCCATTATTGGCAGGAGTGGTGAAGGGAAGACAGTCCTCGTAAAGCATATTGTGGGCCTATTAAAACCGGATAGGGGAAAGGTCATAATAGATGGTGTGGATATAACCAAGCTTAGTGAGAGGGGCTTGGATAAGATGAGGCGTCGCTTTGGTATGCTGTTTCAAGAGTCGGCACTTTTTGACTCTATGACAGTAGGAGAGAATGTAGCCTTTCCTCTAAGGGAGCACACAAATTTGAAAGAGGCAGAAATAAAGGCATTAGTAAAGAAAAAGCTAGAGATGGTAAGGCTTTTTGACGTTGAGGACAAAATGCCCTTCGAACTCTCTGGGGGTATGAAAAAGAGGGTAGGCCTGGCAAGGGCAATTGCCCTAGAGCCTGAGATAGTTATCTATGATGAGCCCACAATAGGGCTTGACCCTATTACCGGTAGGGCTATTTATAGGCTCATTTTAGATATGCAGAGGCATTTAAATGGCACTAGTATTGTTATCACCCATGATGTACCTGCAATCTTTGACATTGTGGATAGGGTAGGTGTATTGAGTGGAGGGAGGATTATTGCATACGGTACACCAGAGGAGATTATCCACTCTGAAAATAAAGAAATACAGGAATTTTTGAGGCAAAAATGAAAATTTATTACCTTCCAGGCAACCTGGGGCCTATGCCTCAGCACTCCCCCGAACACGCCCGCTCCCTAGGTCCCCCTATTACCAATTTCCTCTTGGGTTGACTGCCTTTTGGTAAAATTTTTTTAAATGCAGTCTTTATCTTCTCAAAGAACTTATACTGCCACTTTATCATTCTATTTATCTCTCCTTCTCTATAAACTTTATCATCAATCTATTTTCTTTAAGTCTTGCCCCCTCAATGGGCAGCCTTGCCAATGCACGTGGTAGGATGATGTTCCTCCTTTGGGTCCCAACCTCAATAAATAGTTCATCACCACTCCTAGAAAGCGATATATCACTTGCATCAAAAAAGGAAAGGGGTATACTCAAGATGTAATAGCTGTCCCCCTTTTCTATCTCACTAGACTTTCCATAAAAGAAGATCTTTGTAGGGTCCTCTTCCTTAAATATCTCCCTTGCCATCTCCTTTAATTGAGAAAGCCCAACTACCTCCCTCTCCATAAGTGGTACCTTAAGGATAGGTATAGGTGAAAAGCACTCCTCAATCAGCCTATAATACTTGTCTTGGGCCCCCTTCCAGAAGGAAAAATAGCTATCTTTAATATTATCAGGGAGGATGCGATTGCAGACAATGAGGTCAGTAAAATAGCCATAGAGGCCAAGGTAGGCAAATGTGCGTTGTGTCTCTTTAATGACTATCTTTTCAGGGTTTACAACAATGCGCATAGATGTCTTTTTTGGGTCAGAGAGGACAGAATGCATCCTCTCAAGTCTTTTAAACAGCCCTTCTATGGAATCCATCACCTTATCATCAGGGATTGATACATTTAAAAGTGCCTTTATTATGGGATTTGCTATGGGCCTTACTATATTTGTTGCCTTTCTCTGTATAGGGAATATCCTCTTTAGGTAAAAGCGTGCCCTATCTGGAAAATTGAGCAGACGCAGTGCCTCCCCTGTAGGTGCACAATCTACAATTATTACATGGTATTTTTTGCTATCATGATGCCTGATTATATTCAAAAGGCCTACAAGCTCCTCCATCCCTGAAAAGAATGGACAGCCCTCCTGTGCTATTACTGCCCTATCCTTTTTCCTGGCTGCACTGAGTGCCCAATTTCTAATGGCCTCCCACTGATTGTCGATTTCCTCTAAAAAATTTACCTCTTGCCCCCATAGGTTTTCTGAAATAGGTCTAGGCTGTGAAGAAAGTTTAATATCTAGGCAATCAGAAAGGCTATGTGCCAAATCTGTACTAAGGACAATGGTCTTATAGCCAAGCTCTGCGCTCCTAATAGCAGTGGCCGCGGCGATGGTTGTCTTACCTACTCCCCCCTTTCCCGTATATAAGATAATCCTCATAATAATTTAAAGATTTTATTTACAACCTCTTCAATAGAGTAGTTATCTGTCTCAATCTCTACATTGGCTGCTGATTTATAAAGTGGTATCCTCTCTTCCAATACCTCTATTAGCTCAGCATCCAAGGGCCTTCCTGTAAGGCTTGGACGTTGGGAGGCTGTCTTATCATCCTCTTTAAGCCTCTTTAAAATTGTCTCAGCACTTGCCTTAAGCCAGATTATGAAACCAGATTTTCTCAAATAATCAACATTTTCCTTGTCCAATACAGCCCCACCCCCTACTGCAATTACTGTCTTTTCCCTCATAGACAACCTCTTTATTACATCCTTTTCCCTCTTCCTAAAGCCAGGCCAACCCTCCCTTTTGACAATATCAGAGATACTACAGCCTGCCTCCTTTTCTATCAAAGAATCGCTGTCTACAAAGTCATAGCCCAACTTCCTTGCTAGTGCCCTTCCTACCTCTGTCTTTCCTGTAGCACGATAGCCAATAAGTACAATATTCATCACAATTAAAAATAGCACTTAGGTTAGATAAGTCAACTCTCCTCCTTATTAAGTCTTTTAAAAAGGGCTATGGTCTCTTTAAAGTGTAAAGGGCTGCGTTTAAAAAAGCCCTCAGGGTCTGGCAAGATACTAGGGCCAAGGCCCAATTCCTTTAAAAACCACTGCCAGTCACTCCTTGAACAATTTATAGTACGCAAAGAGTGCTCCCTTAAATAGATATCTTCTAGCTCTACCTTTGTATAAGAGATCAAGGCCTTGGCAAATTCTGGGACAATGTTTTTGATATCAATCTGTTCTTTCTCTGCATAGCGTTTTAACCTCTTATAGTTTACAATTGCACGCTCTATACCCCTAAATTCACTCCTTGCCCTCATTTTTGGATCTAAATCCCTTAGGATAATCCATTTGTACCTCTCTATCACACCCTGTTTAAGGAAGGTAACCTCCTCTAGTGTAAGGGAGAGGTGAGGGCCATCTGGGTCTTCTGTAAGAAAATAGAGGCTACTATAAAAGGCCACCTCTGGCAGTTCGCCAGAGTGGCAGATAATCTCCTTTTCCTCTATTACCTCCTCACGCATAAATGTATATTTTGCACAAATTTAAAAATATGTTAAATTAAAAGCATGCGGCGTGGCGCCTTTGTTTTTTTTCTCTCATGCCTTTTTTGTCTAATCTTCATCCCCCCTGCCTATCCCAAAAAGCCCTCTTTATCAAAGGCAAAGATAAAGTTATCCTCCTCAAACACCAAGTTACAATTAATCCTTCAAGTCTCTGGCAACTTTCATTATAGATCATTTTTACTCCCTGCCAAAAAGGGGCCAAAAAGGCTATTGGTCATTGATATATGGCCCGTTTATCTACCAGAAGTAAGAAAAAACATTCGGGTAAATAGCCATCACATAAGAAGGATAAAAATTTCTCAATATAACAAAAGGACTGTTCGGGCTGTGGCTGAATTTACAAGGATGCCAACCTATTTTATCAAGAAGAATAGAAGAAATTTGATATTGACCATCCAGTCCCCTAAGCTTCATAAAAAGATATGTATTCGAAAAGTAAAGGTTTATTATCCCACAGATGGGATAAGGGTAATAATCAAGACAAGTGGGAGACCCCACTATAAGGATTTTATACTCCCCAAGGTCTCATCTAAAAGACTCCCACCCCGCCTAGTCATAGACCTGTGGCCAGCCTATCTGCCTAAGGGGGCAAAGAAGAGAATAAAGATCAACCACCCCCTTGCCTCAAGGCTGCGCATAGCCCAATTTAATAAGCAGATAGTAAGGGTTGTCTTATCCCTAAGGAAGACAAATACTCCATATTGGGTAAACTTTAGAGAAAATTGCCTAATTTTAACTGCCTTTATTACAGCCCCACAGAAATCACCTTTTTTACTCCCCCAGGTGCTTGGATTAAAGATCAGAAGGATAGTGATTGACCCAGGCCATGGGGGAAGGGACCCAGGGGCAATTGGGTATAGGGGGCTGCGGGAAAAGGATATAACATTAAAACTGGCCAAGCTATTAAGACAGAAATTGAAGGCCTCCCTTAAATGTGAGGTAATCCTTACGCGTTATCGAGATGCATATGTCTCCTTAGAGAGGAGGGTTGCCCTTGCAAATAAATTAAAGGCGGATCTTTTTATCTCCCTCCATTGCAATGCCTGCCCAGACCATCACCTTCAGGGAATAGAGACCTATTTTGTTGGCTTGACCAATGATAAACGTGCCCTGGCCGTGGCTGCACGTGAAAATGCATCCCTTAATAGGCGAAGGGGGGAGCTTGACAAGATCCTGCTTGACCTATTGGTGAAGGCCAAGATAAAAGAATCTGCCTATCTGGCAGCAGAGATTCAAAAAAATCTGATTAGGCACATAAAGGCAACTGGATATAATCCTATTAAAGACCTAGGCGTGAGGCAAGCGCCCTTTTATGTCCTTATTGGCACAAGTATGCCTGCGGTCCTGATAGAGACGGGATTTATTGACAACTATAGAGAGGCAAGACGCCTATGTAACCAAAATTATCTCAATACTGTGGCAGAGGGGATCTTAAAAGGAATTAAAAGCTATATCCGGACTATAGAGGCCTATAGAAGTACCCCTATAGGGGGCAGAAAAAGGGGATAATTCTGCTACTATTTTGTATGCTTTGGCTTGCTATAAAGAGTAGCAAGACCAGATATATCTATAACCTCTCCCTTCTCTATAAAAATAATCTCATCAGCTACCTCTTCCATCAATTTGCGATTGTGTGTAACAATAATCATGGTTTTACCCTGTTTTTTAAGGTTTTGAATCTTATCTAGGCACTTTTCCTGAAATGCCTCATCACCCACTGCCAGAATCTCATCAATAAGAAAGATATCGGCATCACTATGAATAGCAATGGAAAAGGCAAGTCGTAGATACATCCCAGAGGAATATTTCTTTACAGGCATATCAATAAATTCATTTAATTCTGAAAAATCAACGATGGCAGGTATTTTCCTCTTAATCTCATTTATCCGCATCCCCAAGATTGCACCATTTATATGAATATTCTCCCTGCCTGTTAAGTCTAGATGAAACCCAGCACCAATCTCGATCAAGGGGGCCACTCGCCCATCAACACTGATAGTGCCCCTTGTAGGATAAGTCACTTTGGCAATTAATTTTAGGATTGTGCTTTTACCCGCTCCGTTTGGCCCATAGAGACCCACACACTCCCCCTTTTTTACCTCAAAACTTACTCCCTTTAGCGCCCAAAATTCATTTTTTTCTAGTCCTTGCCTTTGTTTTCTCTTAAACAGAGAGATTATATCCTCACGCAAAGAGCGATGAAAGATGTGATAACGATAATACCTCTTCCAGACATCTTTAAGGACAATCATATTACATCCGCAAATTTTCTCTCAGTAACCATGAAAAATTTATAACTCAAAGAAAAGAGTAAACTGACAAAAACGGTCATAAACAGAAATTGCCACCAGACTACCCCCCGCCCCTCAATCACACAGCGACGCATGTTTTCAATAATAAAGGTAAGTGGATTAAGAAACAGAATTAACTTTAGCTTTAAGGATAGCCTGTCTATAGAATAAAATACAGGGCTGGCAAAAAACCATAGCTGAATGAGGAAGCCACTGGCCAATTTTACATCACGATAATAGACATTGAGGGCCGAGAGGACAAGGGCAACAGAGGCAGTAAAGACCAATAGTAAGATAAAAAGGGGTACAAACCAAAAGATATTCCATGAAATTTTTGCCTTAAAAAGGATAAGCAGCAATACATATACAATACTTGCAAAACCAAAATCAATAAAGGCCACAGCCACCCCAGAAAGGGGCAATATCTCTCTGGGAAAATAGATTTTTGTTATCAAATTGTAATGATTTGTAAGGCTTGGAATGGCATAATTGAGGGATGAGGAGAAAAAGCTCCACGGCAAAAGACCTGCATAAAAGAAAAGGACATAGGGATAGTCAGTAATATGCATGGGCATAATGTAGGTAAAGATAAATGTAAAAAGGAGCATCATACTCAAAGGTTGCAGGATTGCCCACAATACACCAATTATTGATTGTCTATATCTGATAGAAAATTCACGCCAGATAAAGATCAAAAATAGGTCTCTATAAGGATTTAAACGAAGGGGTATCCCCGTCATTTCCTTTATTATCTTATCTATTTTCACCTTTTAATATCACAAAATCATTTAATAGCAAGGGATCCTCCATATAGCAGTAGGGATAAATATATGGCAACAAAGCAGCTATTTTTGCCGCTAATTAATCTCAATAGCATTTTTTTCTCAAAGTATTGACAGCAAAAAAAATATGGTATATGGTTAGCGCTAACCGCAAAGGAGAGATAATTTGACTGCAAATCATCTTAAAGAGTTAAAGGGAGTTCGAACAATTCAAGGCACAAGCTCTCATACAGAAAGAAAAATAGTATATATCCTGAAGGTTCTAAGTGAGTCTTCTAAGCCCCTAGGGTCAATTACAATTGCCCGTGAACTTGAGCGCCACGGAATCTTTTTAAGCGAGAGAGCAGTTAGATACCACTTAAGGATAGCCGATGAGCGGGGCTATACTCGGCCACTTGGCCGTAAAGGCAGAATGCTTACCCAGCAGGGGCTTGAGGAACTTAAGATGGCACTAGCTCCAGAACAAGTGGGGTTCATCTTAGATAAGCTTGAACTTTTGGCATTTTTTACTACCTTTGACCCCCAAAAACAAATAGGAAAAATTCCAATAAATACTTCACTCATTGACAAGGATAGGTTTAAAGAGGCACTAGCAGCAATGAAGGATGCATTTAAGGCTGGACTATGTGTAAGCGAACTAATAGCAGTAGCATCTGAAGGAGAAAAACTTGGTTCGGTAGTCATTCCAAAAGGAAAAGTTGGCCTGGCTACTGTTTGTAGCATAATCATAAACGGGGTATTACTTAAGTCTGGCATTCCCATAAAGTCTAGGTTTGGAGGGGTACTTGAAATTAAAGATTCAAAGCCAAGGCGCTTTATTGCCATAATCAACTATGCCGGCACATCCCTTGATCCCTCAGAGCAATATATTCGCGCTAGAATGACAAGTGTAAGCCAAGCTGCAAGAAAAGGGAGTGGCAAAATACTAGCCAATTTCCGTGAGATACCAGCTCCAGCAAGGGCAATTGCTGTTGAAAAAATAGCCATGCTTAAGGAGGCTGGAATTGGTGGGGTCTATATCCTTGGCAATACAAGCGAGCCAGTTTGTCGGATTTCAGTAGGTCTAAATCGGGTTGGTATGGTGGTGCTTGGAGGTCTAAACCCAGTAGCAGCAGCGGTTGAGGCCGGAATAGCAGTTGAAAACATAGCTGAGAGCGGAACGATTGATTTTAAGCAGTTAATTAGTTTTTGGCAGCTTTATAATAAATATTTTTAATAAGGAGTTTAAGATGTCTCTAAGCAAACCAAATCGAAGTGTAGCTACCTTAACCACTACCAGAGTAACCCCTTGTCCTGGTTCAGGTATCTGTGTCACATGCGTTGATGGCTGTGAGGGACCTTGTGAAGTGGGAAGGTCTGCTTTACTTGGAAAAGAGGCTATCTATCCCATCCCCTTTGGTGTAATTTCTGCTGGGGCAGAAAAGGACTACCCTGTTGACTTTTCCCATTTTAATATCCAGGGAACTTGTGTGGGGGCTATAGGCATAGAGGCAGACCCTGATAAGGCCATATTTCCTGCTGTAGATGTGACTACTGAAATTGGCTATAAAGATAAGATAAAGCTAAAATTTCCAGTCTTTACTGGGGCCCTTGGCTCTACAGATATTGCTAGAAAAAACTGGGAAAGTATAGCTATTGGGGCTGCCATTTGTGGTACCTTGGTTACTGCTGGTGAAAATATCTGTGGTATGGATGGGAGGGCTGAGTTTAAAAATGGCAAGGTAGTAAGGTCTCCAGAGATGGAACGCAGGGTCAATATATTTAAGGAGTGGTATGATGGTTATGGCGGTATCATTGTTCAGTTAAATGTAGAGGATACAAGGATTGGAGTAGCTGAATATGTAATTGAAAAATTGGGAGTAGATTTTATAGAGCTAAAGTGGGGCCAGGGGGCAAAGAATATAGGTGGTGAAGTAAAGCTACCCACCTTAGAGCGGGCCTTAGAGCTCAAAAGGAGGGGCTATATAGTCTTGCCTGACCCAGAAAATCCTGCTGTGCAAGAGGCACTCCACAAAGGTAGCCTAACTTCATTTGAAAGGCACTCAAGGCTTGGAATGGTAGATGAAGAAAGTTTTTATAAAGAAGTAGAAAGGCTCAGGGGGCTTGGTGCAAAACATATCTCTCTTAAAACAGGTGCATACAGGCCAGCAGATTTGGCTAGGGCAGTAAAGTTTGCCTCTGAGGCAAAGATTGATCTGTTAACCGTAGATGGGGCAGGTGGTGGCACTGGTATGAGCCCTTGGAGAATGATGAATGAGTGGGGGATACCTACTGTCTATATAGAGTGTCTGCTTTATAATTTTTGCAGAAGATTAGAAGAGAAAGGAAAATATATCCCAAGTTGTGCAATTGCTGGTGGTCTTTCACTAGAAGATCATATATTTAAGGCAATTGCATTAGGTGCCCCTTATATAAAGGCAGTATGTATGGGAAGGGCAATTATGACTGCAGCTATGGTAGGAGATACCCATGGCCGTCTTCTAAAAGAAAAGGTAGAGATGGAAGGTGAGGATATAGAAGAAGGCTTACTTCGGCTCTTTAATGGTGCATGGACACTAAAAGAACGTTATGGTGAGGATTTTAAGAAAATTCCGCCAGGGGCTATAGGGATGTTTACCTATTTTGAAAGGCTTAACCAAGGACTAAAACAGCTTATGTCTGGTTCAAGAAAGTTTGCACTAAAATATATCTCAAGAGATGACATAATGGCATTAACAAAAGAGGCAGCTGAAATATCTGGCATTCCCTATATCATGGATGCAGACAGAGAAGAAGTTTCTAGGATTTTAGGATAGGAGGAATGGATGTTAAAGGTAATATGCCACCAAAATTGTAAGTCATGTTTTTGTGAGCCTATCTGTGCTATGAAGGCAATTATAGCAAAAGCAGGTTCTGTCTATGTAGATACAGAAAGGTGTATTGGATGTGGTGCATGTCGGAGGATTTGCATAACTTATAGCATAGATAAGGCACTAAAAGACAAAACAGAAGATTGGCTAAAGGGGGTAATATAAGTTGGATGGTTGGAGGGGTCAGTTAGTTAGGATAAATTTGACAAAAGGCAGTTCTAAAATAGAGCCAATAAGTGAGAAAATCCTAAAGGATTATTTAGGGGGAAGGGGGCTTGCTGTAAGGATTTATACACAAGAAGTAGATGGAGACATTGATCCTTTAGATAAAAAAAATAAGGTTGTAATTGCCGCTGGTGGCCTCTGTGGCACTGCAACACCCTGTGCATCCATAGCCAGTATAGTAACAAAATCCCCTGTTACAAATACTATTGTCTGTGGCAGGATGCAGGGTTATTTTGGTACAGAATTAAAATTTTGTGGCCTTGATGCAATTGTTATTGAAGGGAAGGCAGAATACCCAGTAGTGGTATTCATTACAGATAGTTCTGTTTCAATCCGTCCTGCCCTTCAATACTGGGGAAGGACTACAAAAGAGACACAAAGATTAATAAAAGCAGACCTAAAGGACAGGTGGGCAGCTAGGGAGTCATTCATTGCCTGCATTGGACCAGCAGGGGAAAAGGGTGTTAGTTTAGCTACATTGGTAAATGAAGACTATCTGGTAACAGGTGGGGTTGGGATTGGAAGGGTTTTGGGTGCAAAAAATCTAAAGGCCATTGTAGTCAAAGGGACTCAAGATGTAACAGTAAGTAATGGACAAAAGTGCCTTCAGGCCATCTTTTCCTTAAAAAATAGGTTTAATGCATCACCTTTTACAGGGGAAAAACTTCCTAAGTATGGAAATGCATTTTTATTAGATGCATGTTTAAAGAGGGGAGTTTTACCTATAAATAACTTTAAAGGGATAGCTAAAGAGCTAAATGGGATTGATGAGAATAATATAGAAAGGATTACTCATAGAAGGGCATGCTTTTCCTGTCCTATTGGTTGTGTACGCACAGTAAGAGAAAAAGATAGAGAAATTGTAGGCCTTGATTATGAAACTGTGGCTTCTTTTGGTTATCTTTGTGGGATAGATGATTTAGATGACATTTCTGAAATTAGATTTCTTTGTACAGAATTTGGGCTTGATATATTAAATACCGCCTCTTCTATCGCCTGTGCTATGGAGCTTTATGAGGAAGGTGCCTTAAAGGATATGGAGCTGCCTTTTGGAAGCAAAAATATTATAAGCCTTCTAAAACAAATAGGAAAAAACAAAGGACTTGGTAAAGAAGTAGGAAAAGGTGGAAGCATTTTTGCAAATTCACTAAATAGATCCCATATATTTATGGGAGTAAAAGGGAATGCAATCCCCCCCTTTGACCCAAGGGGGCTATGGGGGCTTGGACTACATATGGCTACTTCAAATTTTGGTGCCTATCACCTAAATGGTTTAACCGTTATAGAGGAGCTCTTTAATATACATGAGAAAGTAGAGCCATTTTTAGTAGAAAAAAAGCCTGAATTTGTAAAGAAGATACAGGATATGACTGCCTCTTTAGATGCCTTAGGCATTTGCATTAATGCCCTCTTTGCCTTAAAAGTAAATAATATCCTTCCTATATTTGACTTTGTTTTTGGATATAAGATTGACATAGAGGAACTTTTGCTTGTTGGTGAAAGGATCTGGAACTTAGAAAGGCTTTTTAATCTAAAGGCTGGCCTTTGCCAAAGTGATGATACTCTTCCAAAGAGACTTATAGAGGAGCCATTAAATGGCTATACTTGTCCTTTAGGAGAGATGCTTCCTATTTATTATAAGGAAAGGGGCTGGGATAAAGAGGGAAAACCAAAAAAGGAGACTTTAGAAAGATTAGGCTTATGCAAAGGATAAAGATAGACCCAAAAAAGTGTACAGGCTGTAGGCAGTGTGAGATGGCATGTTGTTTAAATCATAAGATGGACACTGTAAATCCAAGAAGGGCCAGGATTCGGATATACAATAAAAATGGTCATTTTTTGCCAGTAATTGCTGGGCCCTTTGCAGATGCAGCCTGCAATACAAAGGCTATGATTGAGACAGAATTTGGCCTAGTAGATATGTGCATTATCTGCCGTGCCTCTTGTCCCCATAAGACATTCTTTTTTGAACCAGATACAGGGATTCCTCTAAAGTGTGATTTTTGTGGGACACCACCAAACCCTACCTGTGTTAAGGTCTGCAATACAGGCGCTTTAGAACTTATAGAAGTATCGGAAGATGAACTTTTTTAAGATATTATGGGATACTAAGTGGAGACTAAATCTTTGTGACTACAGTAAGGTCCTTTTGATGGTTCAAATTGCCAAGAAAGGCCTTAATTTTTAAATTCAGTAAATTCCCTGCGCCTCAGGCCTGAAAGGTCAAGGCCTTCATTCTTTGAGTCAAGCCTTATTTCCCATTCCTCCATAGTAGTTGTTCCAATAATAGAGATGTAAATATCGGAAGGGGTAGAAAAGGTGTCCATACTTTGCCACAAAAGGTAGGATTTGGTGGAAGGTAGGGGATAGGGAAAAGCTAGATATAGTGAGCATTATAGGAGATTGTAAGACTTGGTAGAAAGTGGTAAAAATAGCCTTTATCCGACTTCTAATCCGTAGGTCGCAGGTTTAAATCCTGCCGGGCGCGCTCATTATCCTGACCCATTGCCTCTACATATTGTTCTCCCTTCTCTGTAATTCTATAAAGCCCCTTTTCAGCCCCTTTTTCTATAAAATTATATTTATAAATCGCATCCCATACTTCCTGGGGATATTTTGCTGATAGGGGCAAGTTTATAGATTCATAGCATAGTTTTAAGTCTTTTAGGGAAAATTCAGGTTTGTTCTTAAAATGTTTTAGATAATAGGCAAAGAAGGTTGTAGTAGCCACCCTTGTTTTGGGATACTTTTTCTTATAGGACTCCCACAATTGCTGATCGAAATTTTCTTTTTCTATTTTTGTTTCTTCTTGCTTAAGTTCTGTCTCTCTTTCGTTCTCAACCTTGGTTGAAAAAGACCTCCTTAAAAGATAAGGAATAATCTCTTTACTGAGATAGTCCCATGTGGTTCTAGCCAATGGTTCTGGTCCCTCGATGGAAAAATTTAGATCTAATAAAGATATCTGAAGCTTAACAGAAGATCGTTGCATAATTTCCCTCTGGGTATCTTTTTAAGGTTTTAATTAGAAACTTTTCCTTAACACGGTTATTGTTATTTGTCAATGTTGTATAAGTTGCCGTGCGATAACAATAATCAGCATTTTAAGAGACATCTTTATTTTCTAATTTTTCTGAACCTCCACCTTTAATCCCTCATCACCACTAAAGCCAATAGCAAAGGCGGCACCTACAGCAGTGGCAATGGCTATTACCAAAATTACAGTGAGGAGTAAATGTCTTTCCTCCTTTTTAATTTGTTTGTCAATTGAATTATGATTATACCTTTTGGGTGCAGTAGCACAGCTATTGCAAAGGATAGAAATAATCAAGGTGATGACTATTAAATACTTGAATTTACTCATTTTTTTCTCTTTTAGGTAGCCCTCTAATCTTCTTTCCTAGACAGAGTTTTTCTAACTTGTTTAAATCAATTGCCCCAAATCTATCATAGAGGGCCAAGATGCTCCTTAATTAGTTTTCATTAATTTTAAAGCTGCATTTACAATGCGATTTGTATTTAGCTGATTATAACTTAGATGAAAATTTTTTAAAGGGCAAGGTCTTCCATCTCAAAACATTTCTATTATACAGATTTTTTGAAATAGGCACATGCCAGACCAGAGATCCCCCACCTACAATAGAAATTTTTGTTTTGAAAGCCATATATTACCTCTCTTTTTATGTAAAAATTTTACTATAAAAATTTTATCAAAATATCATAGCGAAAATAAATAAAATAAATAAAATGTCAAGTCTTTTTTATAGAGATTCAAGTGAATCTTGGAAAATATTGAATCCTAAAAATGACAAAATACAATTAAAAATTGAATTTTATAATTGTTAGGCTCTTCTAGTCCCTTTCAATAGATAACGACCAGCATCATTTTGATAAAGTTTTTTCTCTGCAGTAAGTTTCCTTAAAGTAAGGATCGCAGTACTGTAAGAAAGCCCTAATTTTCTGGCAACAGCTGCCCAATGGTGTGATTTTCCATCAGACATGAGGACCAAAACCTTTTCTTCTAATCCATCCTTACGCATTTTTTAAAATTCGGCAATTTAAATGCATTTGTTCGTACCAAGTCCATCTTTGAAATTTCTCAAGGATTATGGTAGGAAAACAATAGAATGTATAAACAATACCTAAAAGTTATTAAAAGGCCCTCTTTTTATCTTATTTGTATTATAGTCACCCTCATTTTATTGCTAATATGCCTCTTTTTCTCTATTCAAAGCCCCCTTTTTGTTAATACTTTAGGAAGGATACTCAAAGATCGGATTGGTTATAGCATAAATGTCAAAGATATTTCCCTCTCTCCAACATTAAAGGGAAGGATTTCAGGTCTTGAAATAAAAGACAAAGACCTGAAGATGTCCTTTCCAAAAGTGAGCTTTAAGGGTAGAATCCGTAGCCCATGGCAAGTGGTAGAAAAATTATCTCTGAAAGAGCCCCACTTCTCTTATCATTGGAGGGAAGAAGGAGAGTTTGATTTATCTTTTTTAAAGATGCTTCCCTCCATTAAGGTGCTTAATATAAAAAGGGGGAGTTTAGAAATTTTAGTTAATTCCTTTATTGGAACAATAAAACTTATAAATCTTAATATTAGTGTAAATGATTTTTCGCCTTCTAAGGGTGGAAAGGCCATATTTCACAGCCTTATCCAGGTTGTTTCTAATAATAAAGAGCAGATACAGGCAGAGGGGTGGTGCCAAGGATCCTTGAACTTTTCAAGGATCTATCCCAGACCTATAGGAGAGGGAAATTTTGATATTTATTTAAGCTCTGGTTTCTATAAATCCGTTTGTTTTAAAAATCTCAAGATGCCTTTAAAAATAGAATTTAAAGGGGACAAAGTAAATTTCACCTTGGTAAGTACTATTGACGCTTTGAATCTAAGAGAATTGGAGACCTTAAAAAATTTAAGGCTAGGGGCCGGGTTTGTTTTTGATCTTGATAATAAAATTATCTCTTCTACTCTCTTAAAGGGTAAAATTTCCCCGTTATGTAACCTAAATGGGTCTTTCAAGGCAGTACTTTCTAAGGATTTACCTTGGAGGTTGTCCTTTGAGCTATCTTCTGTTGATTTTTCTAATATCTTTAAGGTAATTAAGCCAATTCTGCCTCCAGAATATCAAAGATGGGCCTTTTATGGAAAAGGAGAGGCAAAAGGCCACTTAGAAGGGAATTGCACTCAAGGAAGACCGACATTTGAAGGCGATCTGGCCCTCCATTTTTGCCGTGGGGGGTTTAGTTCACCCCAAGGTACCAAAGCAGCAGAGGGAATAGAAGGTAATATCATTATTAAATTGAAGTTTCCTCCAAATAAGGATATAAATTTTCACCTTAGCTCCGAATTGAATGGGGGTGAATATCTATGGTGTACATATTATAAAGACCTAACAGAAAAGACTATAAGGCTTACCTCCCAAGGAAATCTTAGGGATAACTATCAAAAAATTAGATTTAATGGCTTAGTAGATATCTTCAAAATAGGTAAATGTAACTTTTCTGGTTTTATTCAACCGAATCAGTATAACCTCCTCTTTGAGGTGAAAAATATATCGGACATAATAGCCTTCTTTTTGGAAAAGGAATTAGAATTGACAGGCAATTCTCATTTAAAGCTGAAAATTAGTGGTGATAAAAAACAGATGAATATAGAAGGCAAAATAGAATTAAAAGATACTGACTTAATTATGTCTCAAAGACACTTTTATTTACGTGGAATCAAATTGATGCTTCCATTTGATTTTTTTTACCCACCTCATAGTTCAAAAAGATCTATAAGAAATAGAGTGGGGATACTTGACATAGAGACCATTAAAAAAGGTGACATAGAAATAAAGGGGCTTCATACAAGATTGGTATTATCTCAGAATAAATTATATTTATTAGACAATATCAACCTAAATTTATTTGGAGGTAAGATTAGGTTATCAGGGCTAAAGGGTGAGTATCTCCTTTCACCTGATAGATATTTTGATTTTTCTATAAAAATAGAAGATGTAAATATAGGTCTCCTACCCTATATCAAAGGAATGTTTTTAGGTTACCTAAAAGCAGATTTTCCCAAAATAAGATACCAAAATAAAAGACTGATTACCAAGGGGAAATTTCTAATCAATATCTTTGGAGGGCAAGTGGAGGTTACCAATTTTTTTGTTGAAGACCCCCTTTCCAACTCTCGAAAGATAGGTTGTGATATATATTTTGATAATATAAATCTTGAGATGCTTACCAATAATATCAAAATTGGCAAAATGACAGGTATAATCCGTGGGTCTATCAAAAAACTTGAGATAGAATATGGTCAACCTTCTAGGTTTATATTGGATATTGAATCTGTTAAGAGAAAGGGGATAAAACAAGTAATTAGCGTAGACGCAATAAAAAATTTATCACTTCTAGGTACTGGCTCAACAGGGATAATGGCTGTCCTAAGGAGTGGATTAAATCGATTTTTCTCAGAATATCCATATAGTTGTATAGGTTTTTCCTGCATTTTAGAAAATGATAAATTTTCCATAAGAGGCAAAATCCACCATGGAGGTGTTGAGTACCTAATTCGTCGTTCTTTCTTACGAGGCATCGATGTAGTGAATCAAAATTCAGATAATGAAATCAGTTTTAAGGATATGCAGGAAAGGATAAAAAGGATACTTAGGGACTAATTTGACTTAAGGGTAAAAATAAAATAAAAAGATTTAAAAAAGGAGGGTTATATGAGGTATAGATATATTTGGTTTTATGGTTTTCTTATATTCGTCTTAGTATCCTGCGTTACGGTAAACATATACTTTCCAGCCGCTGCAGTGCAAAAGGCGGCAGATAAAATTGTAACCGATGTGCGAGGGAAATCAGAAGAACAAAAGTCCCAAGAAGAGCTAAATAAGGGAGGCTTATTATTTTTTAAAAAATTTAAAAGATTTTGTTTTATTACAGAAAAGGCCCATGCCCAAATAAATATTGAAATTTCTACTCCAGCCATTCGTGCTCTCAAGGCATCCTTAAAGAAGAGATTCCCAAAATTAAAACCCTTTTATGACAGAGGAAATATTGGGGAAAATAACAAAGGCTTTGTAGATATTAGGAATTTGTCTGGCTTAGGGCTTAAAGAGAGATCAGAACTTATGCGCTTAGTTCAAAGTGAAAACAAAGACCGTAAGGCACTTTATAAGGAGATTATGAAGGCCAATAAATTCGGACCTGAGGTCTTGCCAAATATTCAAAAAATCTTTGCAAATAGCTGGCGAAAAAAATCTAGACCTGGCTGGTGGATTCAGGAAGACAATGGTAATTGGAAGAGAAAGTAAAGATTATTTGCCTTATTAAATAACTACATCCTTCAGCCAGCTTCTGTTTTCTTTGTACCAATCTACTGTCCTTTTTATACCCTCTTCTAAAGGAACCTTGGGCTCCCAATCCAGTATCTCCTTTGCCTTCTTTATATCGGCACAAGTGGCCTTTAAATCTGCCTTATGGAAGGGCCTGTAAACAAAATGGGCCTTTTTTTCTAAATATCTTTCTATTAGTCCTATAGCGTACATCAATTCATTTGGGTGATTATTTCCTAGATTGATTATCTCATAGCCCAAAGGCCTTAAGGCCCTGATTGTCCCTTCAGCAATATCGTCAATGTATGTAAAATCCCTGCTTTGTCTACCATCCCCAAATATCTCCACTGGCCTTTCCTCATCTATCCATTTAATAAACCTGAATATACTCATGTCTGGTCTTCCGGCAGGGCCATATACAGTAAAATATCTAAGTATTGTAATATCTATCCCATAAAGATAGTGATATGCATAACAAATAGCCTCTGCTGCCTTTTTGCTAGCCGCATATGGGGAGATTGGCCTATTTACAGGTAAATCTTCCTTAAAAGGCATAGGGGAGCCTGCATAGATTGAGGAGGTTGAGGCCAAGATAAATTTCTTTATCCCAAATTGCCTGCAACACTCAAGTAGATTTAGTGTCCCAATGGCATTTGTAGTCATATAGATAAATGGGTTTTCTAAGCTATACCTCACACCTGCCCTAGCTGCCAAATTCATTACCGCATCTATACGATTTTCTCTAAAGATCTTTTTTAAAAATTCTATATTCTCAATATCTTCCTTATAGAATCTAAATCCATCCAATTTATTTAATTTGGAGAGTCTGTACTCCTTTAGCCTCACATCATAGTAGTCATTCATGTTGTCTATGCCAATGACCTTAAAACCTCTATTCAATAACCCCTCTGCGGTCTTCCACTCTATAAATCCTGCTGCCCCTGTCAAAAGTATAGTCTTCAATTCTATCTCCATTTCACTTAGGCATAAGCCACTTTTGCCTCTTGAGGCCTTTGGACCTCGAAACTCAAATCACCATCCTTTAATGCCACTAAAACATGACTTCCGTCCACTACCTCACCAGAGATGATCCTCTTTGCAAGCTCTGTCTCTATCTTTTGTTGCAGATAGCGCCTAAGTGGCCTTGCCCCATAGACAGGGTCATAGCTTTCTCTAGCAATAAAGCCTCTTGCCTCATCTGTAAGCTCAACTGTAATATCATGTGTCTTAAGTCTATTTTGAATATATTTCATCTGCAGATCTACTACCTTTTTGATCTCCTCCATTGTAAGTGGTTTAAAGAGGACAATCTCGTCAATTCTGTTTAGAAATTCTGGGCGAAATGTATGCCTCAGTTCCCTCATTACCTGATCCTTTGTCCCTGAATCAATCTCCCCATTTTCCCTTACCCCTTCTAGTAGGTAGTGACTTCCGACATTTGATGTCATAATGATCACTGTATTTTTAAAATCAACCGTCCTTCCATGTGAATCCGTAAGTCTTCCATCATCTAGGATTTGAAGTAGGATATTGAATACATCTGTATGTGCCTTCTCAATCTCATCTAATAATATTACGCTATATGGCCTTCTCCTAATGGCCTCTGTTAGTTGTCCCCCCTCTTCATAGCCTACATAGCCAGGGGGGGCACCAATAAGTCTTGAGACTGTGTGCTTTTCCATATATTCAGACATATCAATCCTTACCATATTCTCTTCTGTATCAAATAGTGCCTCTGCTAGTGTCTTTGCCAGTTCTGTTTTCCCTACACCTGTAGGGCCTAAGAAGATAAATGAGCCAATGGGGCGGTTTGGATCCTTTAGACCGGCCCTTGCCCTAATTACTGCATCTACTACTGCCTTTACTGCCTCATCTTGCCCTACTACCCTCTGGTGTAAGATCTTATCTAGTTTTAATAACTTTTCCCTCTCACCCTCCATAAGCTTTGTTACCGGAATACCTGTCCAGCGAGAGACAACCTCTGCTACCTCCTCTTCTGTTACCTCCTCACGCAGTAGCCTTCCAGTAGATTGTTTTTGTGCCAATCTCTTTTCCTCATCTTTTAACTCCCTCTCTAGGGCCGAGAGCCTTCCATATCTAAGCTCTGCTGCCCTATTTAGGTCATATTCCCTTTCTGCCTTTTCAATCTCATGCTTTACCTGTTCTATTTCCTCCCTCAATTTCCTTAACCTTCCAATTACCTCTTTTTCTGCCTCCCACTGGGCCCTTAGTGCATCTGCCTTTGTCCTTAAATCTGAAAGTTCCTTTTGGATTGCCATTAAGCGTTCCTTTGACGCCTTATCCTTTTCCTTTTTTAAGGCCTCTTGTTCGATCTCAAGCTGCATTATCCGACGTGTAACCTCATCTAGTTCAACAGGCATAGAGTCTATCTCTGTCCTCACCATGGCAGCTGCCTCATCTATTAAGTCAATTGCCTTATCAGGTAGAAATCTATCAGTAATGTAGCGGTGTGAGAGCACTGCCGCTGAGACAAGTGCACTGTCCTTAATCCTTACACCATGATGCACCTCAAATTTTTCCTTTAACCCCCTCAGGATAGAAATGGTATCTTCTACATTTGGCTCTTCTACAATTACTGGTTGAAATCTCCTCTCAAGGGCTGGATCCTTTTCAATATACTTTCTATATTCATCTAAGGTAGTAGCACCAATGCAGTGAAGTTCACCCCTTGCAAGCATGGGCTTTAGCATATTCCCTGCATCAATGGCCCCCTCTGCCTTACCTGCACCTACAATGGTATGGATCTCATCAATAAACAATATGATCCTTCCATCACTTGCCTGAATCTCCTTTAGAACTGCCTTTAGTCTCTCTTCAAATTCACCACGGTACTTTGCCCCAGCAAGTAGTGCAGCCATATCCAGTTGATAGATTGTCTTATCCTTTAGTCCCTCTGGCACGTCTTTCCTTAAGATCCTCTGTGCTAGACCCTCTACGATGGCCGTCTTTCCTACCCCTGCCTCACCAATTAAGACAGGGTTGTTCTTTGTCCTGCGGGAGAGTATCCTTATTACTCGCCTTATCTCTGCATCCCTTCCAATTACTGGGTCAAGTTTCCCCTTTTTTGCCTCTTGTACTAGATCCCTCCCATAGCGGGCGAGTGCCTCATAGGTCTCTTCTGGTGTTGGACTTGTAATGCGCTGTCTGCCACGTATATCTGTTAGTGTCTTTAGAAAACGGTCACGGGTAATGTTAAACTCTTGAAAGATCTTTCCAACTTTTGTATTTGTCCCTTGCTCAATTATGGCCAAGATAATATGCTCAACACTTGTATATTCATCCTTAAGGTGCCTTGCCTCCTCCTGTGCCTTTACCAATATCTGATGAAGGCCACTTGCAAGGTAGACCTTCCCAATCTCCCCCAATGGTCCTTTCATTCTTGGTCTTTTATCTAACTCGGTCTCTATCCTCTCCCTAAATACATCTACTGGCACATCCATCTTTTGAAGGAAACGGGGAAGTAGCCCTCCCTCTTGTTCTAGAAATGCAAGGATTAGGTGTTCTGTATCAACCTCTTGATGCCCATAGCGGACAGCAATATTTTGTGCCTCGCTTATTGCCTCTTGTGTCTTTTGTGTAAAGCGACTAATATCCATTATTTCCTCCAAAAATATTGAATTTCTAATAAAAAATAAGCATAGATATTGGGAGAGGCAAGTTTTTGTCTCTTCTCTATCTGCTAGGGCAAGCAATTTATTAACAAAAATGTCTTCTAGGCTATTTACAAAGATTCCCTCCCTTTTCTGCAGAGGTGCAATATTTTTATAAGGATAAAAAGCAAACTCCACTTTTAATAGGGTTTCTTGCCATTGAAGGGTAAAAATGCGCCTCTCATGAATTCTTTCTAAGTAAACTTCTTTAATATCGGGTGTCTGTTTTAAAAAATATAAAAGATATTCTAGTTTTATATTTTCCTTGTCTTTTGTAAAAAAGTCTAAGTCAAAAGAATAGCGATGAAAGAGATAAAAGGCAGCCAAGGCCGTACCCCCAGTTAGGTAGAAGTCCTTTACTAAAGGGGTTTTCTTTAGGTATTGAAGGAAGGTCATTTGGGTCGGTGTAAGCAAATTCACTTTAATACGTTTTTTTGGATAAGGTCATAATAAAATAAAATCAATTGCCTTTTTTCTTCAGGTAGCTTTAATTTATCGAGATTTTCATAGAGTGTAAGTACTGTATCTCTGTCTCTTCCCATTAGTGGGAAAAACATACCAATGCGCTCTAATTCTTTTAGAGGGTGGACTTTTTTATAATCCCATAAATAATGCCTTTTCATAATTATAATATAGACCTTTTATCTTACAAAGACAACTGATAAATTATGATTTTAAAACAAACTTTCGTAAGGCTATAATGGCCTTGAGGGGATTTAAACCCTTGGGGCAGGCCTCCACACAGTTAAATATATTGTGGCACCGCCACAATCCTGGATGTGCCTTTAGGATATTCTTTCTCTCTTCTTTTCCCTCATCCCTGCTATCCATAAGAACACGGCATGCCTGAATTGCTGCAGTAGGACCCAAAAATTCTTTATTTGCCCAAAAGGTAGGGCAGGCGCTTGTGCAAGCACCACAAAATATGCATTCATAAAGGCCATCTAGCCTTTTGCGCTCAGATGGCAATTGTAGCCTTTCTCTTTGAGGTGGTTTTGTCTTTGTAATTAGATAGGGTTTAATCGTCTCTACATGTCTGTGAAGGGGGGTCAAATCTACTACCAGATCCCTTATAACAGGAAAACCAGGCAATGGCCTTATCCTAATCTTTTGGGGCAAGTCGGCAACCCGCTTTTCACATGCAAGTTGATTCCTTCCATTGATATTTATAGCACAAGAGCCACAGATACCATGTCGGCATGCCCTGCGGTATGCCAGGGACAAGTCTTGCTTGTGTATGGCCTCTAAGGCATCCAATATTACCCAACCATCCTCACACTCCAAAACATATTTTTGCCAGTAAGGCCTTTTGTCCCTTTCTGGTGAAAAGCGTTGAATAAAAAAGATCTTTTTCATTAAAATCGCCTTTCTTCTGGTTCAAACCTAGTGATGACTACTGGCTTATATTCTAATTTATATTTTTCTCCTTCCATAAAGACTAAGGTGTGTTTCAGCCAACCCTCTTCATCCCTATTAGGAAAGTCAATACGATAGTGCGCACCACGGCTCTCCTTTCTTGCTAGTGCAGATTGCACTATTGCCTCGCTTAAATTTAGCATGTGTTTTAGCTCCATGGCCTCTTGAAGGGCCAGGTTATACTCCCTTGGTATACCCTTTAATCCAATTTCTCTATAGGCAGCCTTTAGGTCTTGAATAAGCTCAACTTGGGCCTTAAGGCTACTTTTGTCCCTTAAAATACCACAATTTTTTGTCATCCCCTCTTGGAGCCTCTCCCTTACCTCGGCCAGGGGTAGCTTTGCACTGCGGTTTAAAAGACTGTCAATCTCATCTAATCCCTCTTTAATCTTTGCCTCTGGTAGAGGGAGGAAATTTAGCCTTCCTGCTATCTTTGCCATACGCCTTCCTGCCCGGCGGCCAAAGACAACACACTCCATAGTAGAGTTTGTACCCAATCGATTGGCCCCATGGATGGAGACACAGGCACACTCCCCTGCGGCAAAGAGCCTTGGGACAATTTTTTTCTTGCCATCTGCAAGAACCTCACAATCTATGTTTATTGGGATGCCCCCCATGCTATAGTGGGCCGTTGGGGCTACAGGGATAGGTTGTCTTTTTGGGTCAATACCGGCAAATTTTATGGCCATTTCACGAATTTGGGGTAATTTTTCCTTTATCACCTCATCTGGCAGGTGGGTGATATCAAGGTGGACATAGGGCTTGCCCCCTATACCACGTCCTGCCTCTATTTCACTTTGAATGGCCCTGCAGACAACGTCTCTTGGTGCAAGCTCCATCTTTTCTGGGGCATATATTCTCATAAACCTTTCACCTTCTTGATTTATAAGATAGCCACCCTCTCCCCTCACACCCTCACTGATGAGGAATCCCCAGGGATAAAGGCCAGTAGGGTGGAATTGGATAAATTCTATGTCTTCTAAAGGGAGGCCTGATTCTAAGACCATCCCCATACCATCACCAGTGTTTATGGCTGAATTAGTGGTTATCTTAAAGAGGCGAGAACAACCACCAGTTGCAAGAAGTGTTAATTTTCCTTGGAAGGCATGCATCCCTCCATGAATTATATCCCAGCCCATCACCCCACTACACCCCTCATCCTGCAAAAGGATATGGGTGATGAGAAACTCATTATAAAATTTCACCTTAAAGTGTAAACACTGGCCAAATAGGGTATAAAGGATGGCCTGGCCAATTCTATCTGCTGCCAGACAGGCCCGTCTTACTGGAGGTCCTTTTCCAAAATTACTATAATGGCCACCAAAATGCCTCTGAAGGATATGACCATCCTCTGTACGGCTGAAGGGGACGCCAATGTGTTCCAAAAAATAGGCTGCCTCAATGGCCTCCTTACAAAAAAGGGCCTGGGCATCTTGATCCCCTAAAAAATCACTCCCTTTAACAGTATCATAAAAATGCCACTCCCATGAGTCTTCCTCCATATTACCCAAGGCAGCGGCTGTACCTCCCTGTGCAGCCACAGAGTGTGAATGGGTAGGGAAGACCTTTGAAACAACAGCCACATCACTGCCTGTCTGAGCTGCCTCTAAGGCAGCCGCCAAACCAGCAATCCCAGCACCAACAATGATTATTTGGTGTTTGTGTATTATCATCTAAATAAAATAAGTAGGCCTAAAATAAATAGAAGACATCCTATTGACCATAGGCAAAAGGCCAAGACCCTCCGCAAGGCCCTGTTTAATATATATTCTTGACCAATCTGCCAAAGGCCATTTAGGCCATGGGATATGCTAAGTCCCAATAAACAAAGGTCAAAAAGTATCCAAGGAGGAGAGGATGTACGCACTTGCATACCTTTATAACTCAAGGGCTGCAGATGGCTGATATCCAGGTGAATAAATAGCAATACCAGTAGGCCAATTCCACTAAACCTTTGCCAAAGCCAACTAATCATGCCAAATTGGATAGACAAAAAATGTACTTAAGATTAGACTCAGCATAATAACAGCTACAAACAGCTGCCTTTGCCAACGAATGCCAGTGCCAAGATCAATCAAGATAAGCCTTATACCATTGCCTGCGTGATAGCATACTGCCCAAATGAGAAATGTCTCTAAGGTCTTCATCCACAATTGCCCCCGCATCTGCAAGAGCATGTTAAAGGATGTTAAGGTCTTGCCAAACCAAAATATAACCCAGAGGTGAAAAAAAAGGTAGATGACCAGGGCAATGCCACAAAGGCGCATAAGCAGCCAGGCAAGCGTGCCTATATGTAAATGATAAGAAAAAAGATATTTTAGATATTCTTTCACCTTTATAAAAATAGGTGGGATGCTAAAGTTTCATTACATCCTTTACTGTTTTTCCAAGGGTTCCTAAATCCTCTGCTATAAATATCCCTTCCTCTCTAAGTGCCTTTATCTTCTCCTCTGCTGTATCCTGGCCACCAGAGATAATGGCCCCTGCATGTCCCATCCTTTTGTCCTTTGGGGCAGTGCGGCCGGCTATAAATGCTACAACAGGTTTCCTGAAGTGATTTTTGATATACCTTGCTGCCTCTTGTTCTGCCGTACCACCTATTTCCCCTACCAAGACCACACCCCTTGTCTCCTCATCCTCATTAAATAATCTTAGGATGTCTATGAAGTTGCTGCCAAGAATGGCATCACCGCCAATACCTATACAGGTAGATTGACCAAGGCCTGAGCAGGTAAGCTGATAATCTATTTCATAAGTCAGTGTGCCGCTACGGGAGACAACACCAATAGGGCCTGGGACATGAATGTGCCCTGGCATAATGCCCATCTTACACCTAACCCCTGGGGCAATAAGCCCTGGACAATTGGGACCAATTAGGGTTACATGGGGTTTATCTTTTAGGTACCTTTTTACCCTTACCATATCCAGGGTAGGGATGCCTTCGGTAATACAGACAATTACCTTTATACCTGCATCTGCTGCCTCAAATATGGCATCAGGGGCAAAGGGTGCAGGAACAAAGATCACAGAGGCATTTGCCCCTGTCTTTTCAATTGCCTCCTCCACGGTATTAAATACTGGCACCCCCTCTATCTTCTTCCCACCCTTACCAGGTGTAACCCCTGCTACTACCTTTGTTCCATAACTTATCATCTGTCTGGTATGGAATGCACCTTCTTTTCCTGTTATTCCCTGTACCAAGACCCTTGTATCTTCATCTACCAAGATAGCCATAAATCCTCCAGGATGTCTAAGCTTTTTGAATTTCGGTAATCTTCTTGGCAGCCTCATAAATGTCCTTGGCTACAAGGAAATTTAGGCCTGATTCATTTAACATCTTGCGTCCATCTTCCACATTTGTCCCCTCAAGCCTTATGAGGATGGGCACATCAATCTTTACCCGTTTGGCTGCCTCAATTAGCCCCTTTGCCAGGGTATCACACCTCAGAATCCCCCCAAAGATATTGATAAAAATCAATCTTACATTCTTATCAGAGAGTAGGATCTCAAACCCCTTACTTATCATTTCAACATTTGCACCACCACCTACATCAAGAAAATTTGCTGGTCTTGCCCCAGAAAGTTTTATTACATCCATAGTGGCCATGGCCAGGCCTGCCCCATTTACCATAATCCCCACATCTCCATCCAACCTTACATAGTTTAATCTATACTTTGAGGCCTCATACTCTAATGGGTCCAATTGACTAGGGTCAAGCATCTCCTTTATCTCTGGGTGACGATAGAGGCCACTATCATCAAAGTTTAATTTTGCATCTAAGGCAAAAAATTTTTCATCCTCTGTCAAAATAAGGGGGTTTATCTCTGCCAAAGAGCAATCATATTGGACAAAAATCTTATAAAGGGCAAAGAGCAGCTTGGAGACCCCCCTAACATCCTTTACACCTAACTTAAAGCATAGACTACGGGCCTGGTATGGTAAGATGCCAAAGAGTGGATCGATAAATTGCTTAAAGATAAGCTCTGGCCTCTCTTTAGCAATATCTTCTATCTCCATCCCACCTGCTGTACTTACCATCATTACAGGGCAATTTTTACTCCTGTCAATGGTCAAACCTACATAAAATTCTTGTTTTATCTCAAGGGCCTTTTCTATTAGTAGCTTTTGGACAATTTTCCCCTGGGCACCTGTTTGGTGTGTAATAAGTGGCCTGCCCAATAGTCCTTTAGCAATATCTTCTACCTCCTTTAGGTTATTTGCCAATTTCACACCGCCGGCCTTCCCCCTACCACCTGCCTGGATCTGTGCCTTTATTGCCACAGGCATACCGAGCTCTACTGCCCCATCCCTTGCCTCTTCAACTGTGGTAGCCAGTCTTGATGGTGGTACAGGGATACCAAATTTACTAAATATCTCCTTTGCCTGATATTCGTGAATCTTCATTTCCTCTCCTATTTTTATATGGGTTTGGCCCCAAGGCCTTTAGGGTATCAGTCATATCCTTTACTATATTCACAAATCGAGCTGCCTCAGACGCGGCTATCCACTCCAGTCTAAAGCGCTCTGGTTCTAGGTCAAGTTTTTTTATCTTTGAATAAATAGCCTCTGCCCTAGACTTTGCCCTTACATTACCCTCCAGGTAATGACACTCACCCAGACGTCAGCCTGCTATAAGTACGCCATCTGCCCCATTTTTTAAGGCATGTATGACCAAATCTGGGTGTACCATGGCAGCGCACATAACCCTTATAATCCGTATATTTGGAGGGTATTGCATCCTCGATGTCCCTGCAAGGTCAGCTGCTGCATATGCACACCAATTACATAAAAACCCAATAATTAATGGTTCATACTTATCACTCATAATACACCTCAAGTCTTTATTTTATCTGGACTTCTATAGTCTGGTAAAATTATTGGGGCCTTTTTATTCGATTTGATCCCTAATTCATCTAATTCCCTTAAATACCTCTCTAGGTGTCTTAAATTAAGGCCCTTTACCTCCCCTCGATTCTTGGCAAATTGTGCTGCCCTTATCCCGGTCCTGCGGCCAAAGACATTAATATCTAATAAGGAATTTCCCATAAGACGGTTGTCTCCATGGATACCCCCTGATACCTCACCTGCTGCAAATAGCCCAGGTACAATAGTCTCTCCCCACTCATTGATGCATAGGCCACCATTTTGGTAGTGGAGGGTAGGAAATACCAGGATAGGCTGTTTAGAGATATCTATCCCATATCGCTTAAACTGAAGATATTTGCTTGAGAGCGCCTTTGCTGTGGTACCCTCTCCCCAGATTAAATCAATCATAGGCACATCAAGCCAGACCCCTACCCTTCCAGTGGGTGTAATTATACCATTTCCCCTCTCTATACACTCCCTGATAATTAAGGCACTTTCTACATCCCTTGGCTCTAAGGGATGACAAAAACGATTTCCATCCTTATTCACAGGCTCTGCCCCTAGTGTGCGTACCTTTTCTGTAACAAGCATGCCCGCACACTGCTCAGGAAAGGCTGCCCCAGTAGGGTGAAATTGGGCATAGTGCAGATTTTTTAATGGGACCCCCAATCGGTAGGCCAAGACAAGACCATCCCCTGTAGCCCCATAGTGATTTGTAGTAGCAAAACCATGTAGGTGTAGACGGCCATAACCACCAGTAGCCAAAATAACTGCCTTTGCCTTTACTACCAAAAATTCTTGGACATCCAGGTTATATAGGATAGCCCCCCCAATCATACCCTCATCATCCAATAAGAGCTCTACTGCCGGTGAGAACTCCAATATCTGGATCTGCTTGTGATTGCCTACCTCATCTCGAAGTACCCGCATAATCTCTGCCCCAGTCCTATCTGATGAGGAGTGCATGCGCCTCCTACAGAGTCCACCCCCAAAGAGCTCCTTCATAGTCCCATCTGGTTCTTTGTCAAACATTACCCCTAAGTCTTCTAGCCATTTAATGACTAAGGGTGCATCTAATACCAATGCCCTTACCAATCTCTTATCATTGGTAAAGTGACCACCCCCAATGGTATCTAAAAAGTGATAATAAGGGGAATCATAGGGTAGATCAGCTGCCTGGATCCCCCCTTCAGCCATAATAGTATTGGCATCCCCATGACGGAGCTTGGTAGCCAACATCACTTGAGAACCATTTTCTGAGGCCAAAAGGGCGGCAGCACTACCTGCACCCCCACCCCCAATAACCAATACATCAGTTGTATAATCTGGGCTCCTCAAACGGGATGAAAAATCCACAGGTTCAATCCATGGCCTTCCCTCTAACAGCTCCACCAATTCTACTTGAAGTTCTTCTCCCTTATTTGGCCCTATCTTTAAGACACGTCTCCCCTCAGGCCTATAATCTGGGTGGTATTTTTTTAGGATATCTTCATACTCACTTGGCAACAATTTTGGATAATATTTTTTCTTTTTTGCTGCCTCAAGGCGCTTTGGGCGTGTCTCTTCTACCCTTGCCAAGGCCTCTTGTAAAATTTCTGGATATCCTCCCATAATTACCCCTCTAAAATCTCTATTAATCTTCAATTATAAGGTATCTTCTATCCTTTGGATGCCAGTCTGGATCATATGGTTCTGGCTCAAATTCCCTCTCTGTATAGCGCTCCTTTAAATCCTCTAAGGGAATCTCCATAAGTTCATCCAGCATCCAGTCAAACATCCCCTTTTTTATTTGTTCTATCCTCCTTTCTAGATGTTTTGCCTTTGGTGTTAGATATTTGCCATAGAGTCGGCGTGCCAATAGGGTAACAAATGGGTGCTGTATCTCTGCTGGGCAGCGCAGACTGCACATACCACACATAATGCAGGGGTGAGAAAGTTCAGCACATTTTTTTATATCCCCCTGAATTAATGACTGGATACAGTCCATAACAGGGATATCCATAGGACAGGCCTTTGTGCAGGTATTGCAGGCAAGGCAGCGGAATGTCTCAGGGTATAGTTTTTCAAAGGTAAATATATCAGGAGAGAGTTGATTGATATCATAAATGGCCTTGTTTGCAGGGACAAATGGGATTTGAACCAAATACATATTTGGTTCTATTACTGTTTGACAGGCCAATCCAAATTTTAGGCGGTAATCCCCAGTTGTTCGATATACCGTCACACAGGCCCCACAGGCACCCGCCCTGCAACCACAACCGCGGATAAAACGATATCCTACATACTCTAAGGCCTTCATAATGGTAAGGGTCTCTGGCACCTCATATCTCTTCCCCATAACATAAATGGGTATTAACTTTGCGCCTTCTGCTACAATTGTCCTATCCCCTACAGCGTACTTAAGCCCTTCCATACTGCCTCCCATATTCATAACCTTCTTTAAATGCGGTTAGGTTAAATTCCTCAGTGCCTTTAGGTACAGACATTTTTACTGCCTTTTCTGCACTCTCTACACTAAAATATGGAGTTATGGCAGTAAAGAAACCAAGCATAACGATATTTGCTACTAAGGCCCTGCCCAATTTTTCAGCCATCCTTGTAGCGGGGATGGCATATACCTTTACTGAATTAGGTATATCCTGAGGCCTTACTAGGTCTTTATCAATAAAAATAATGCTATTTTCCCTTATGTCTTTTCTATATTTTCTAAACGCCCCTTGGGCCATGATCACTAAGATATCTGGTGCTGTGGTATAAGGCATATTGACTGCCCTTGAAGAGATAATCAAACCAGAGCTAGAGGCACCCCCCCTTGCCTCAGGGCCATACTCTTGGGTATAGACAGTGCTATAACCCTCAAAGATAGAGGCTGTCCTGCCCATTATTAAACCTAAGAGGGCGATTCCCTGTCCCCCCAAACCTGCCAATTTAATCTGTGTAAGTTTTATCTCCTTTGGTGGCCTCATTTCAGAAACTACCTTTTTCTCTTCCTCTGGTAGGGTTACCTTTCCATCCCCCCTAAATTCAGAGATGCCTAATTTTTTAGAGAGTTGGGCCTTCATCATGTCTAAATAGTCAGGTCTTTTCTCATTTACAAATACACCACAGAGAATGGGTGTGCCCATTTGAATGAGGGCATCTCTTGGGTCAGGATGTCGTTTTATCTCTGTATGTTCCAGGAAGAATTTTACCATATCCTTTCCCGTCCTAAGTTTATTCCTCCTCCCCCAATTTACTGGACAGGCAGAGATTACCTCAATGAATGAAAATCCCTTATGGTGCATGGCCTCAATGACAGAATTTTTTATATGATGGGCATGGGCAGATGTCCATCGTGCTACATAAGTTGCACCACAGGCACATAGAAGATATGGTAAGTTAAATGGTATCTCATAGTTTCCATAGACCGATGTGCTACTCCAGGTACCAGAGGGGGTAGTAGGACCAAGTTGTCCACCCGTCATCCCATAGGTGAAATTATTTATACAAATAACCTTTATATCTATATTCCTTCTTGCTGCATGAATAAGATGATTGCCACCAATGGCTGCCAGATCCCCATCCCCACTAAATACAATTACAGTTAAATCAGGATTTGTAAGTTTGAGTCCAGTAGCAAAGGCGATAGGCCTTCCATGTGTAGTGTGGAAACCGTCTAAATTTAAATAGCCAGCTACCCGTCCCGCACAACCTATCCCCGAGACCACAGAAATTTTATCCAAATCAAATTCTCCCTCTTCCAGTGCCTCTACTAAATTTGCCATTGTGGTGCCAATACCACAGCCAGTACATAAGATGTGAGGCATCCTTTCTCTCCGCAAAAGTCTCTCTAAGGGATGCTCCTTTTTTATTTGCATAATCCACTCCTTAAATTAAAAGAGATCTTTTATTACATTATGGATATCCTCTGGGTCATGTATATGACCACCAGCATGGGGGACCAATATAGTTTCACACTGGCCATGTGCCACCCTTTCTACCTCAAATACTATCTGACCCAGGTTTATCTCCACTACAATAAATGCCCTAATCTGCTTGGCCAACTCTTGGATCCTCCTCTCTGGAAATGGCCAAATTGTATTTAGCTTGATAATGCCAACCTTTAGCCCATCAGAACGTACTTTGTCCAACACATACTGACAGACACGGTATGATATGCCATAGCTTATTAAGATTACCTCTGCATCTTCTATATATTGCTCCTCTATATCTATAATTTTTTCTGCATTCTTTCTAATCTTATCCACCAGTCTTCTCACAAGTGGGGCCTGTGCACTTGCCGTTGTATCTGGATACCCCTTTATATTATGGGTGAGACCTGTAGTATGAAACCTATAGCCCTCCCCTGCTATAGGCATCTCTGGCACCAAATCCTTATCTGCCTTATATGGGAGAAATTCCTCCCTTGGCTTGCTTGGTCTCTTTCTAAAGACAAGTCTTATTTCTTCCTTTGGGGGAATAACTACCCTCTCCCACATGTGTCCAACTACCTCATCCAAAAGTACTATGGCAGGTACACGCCATCTCTCAGCAAGATTAAAGGCCTTTATAGTGAAGTCAAAGGATTCTTGAGGTGAACTTGGGGATAGGGCAATTATCTCATAATCCCCATGGCTACCCCAACGTGCCTGCATGACATCGGCTTGACCTACCGCTGTGGGGAGCCCCGTAGATGGCGAACCCCTCATTACATCTACTACAACACAAGGAGTCTCCATCATTGCGGCAAGGCCAATGTTTTCCTGCATAAGACTAAAACCAGGACCTGAGGTGGCAGTCATGGGCTTTGCCCCTGCCCAACTTGCACCTACCAAGGCAGCCATTGAGGCAAGCTCATCCTCCATTTGGATATAGACACCTCCTACCTGGGGCAACCTTACAGACATCCTCTCTGCAATCTCATTAGATGGTGTAATGGGATAACCTGCATAGAAGCGACAACCTGCAGCGATAGCCCCCTCTACACAGGCGTAGTTTCCACTCAAAAAATGTATACCAGTTAATACATCTCTAGCCATGTCCCTCCCCCTCTACCTCCTCACTAAATATAGCAAAATCAGGGCAGACCTCCTGACAAAACAGACAATGAATGCACTCATCCTCCATCCCAGACTTTAAGACAGGATAATGATAACCCCTTTCGTTATAGTCCTCTGAAAGCTCTAAGATCTGCTTAGGGCAGTATTCAATGCATAGCTCACATCCCTTGCATAGTTCTTCAAATATTATTACTCTGCCCCTTGGTATTTTAAATTTTTCCAGATTTAATGGTTTACGCTGTGCCAATGCCATCTTTATCCTTCTAACAGGGCATCTACCTGTGAAAATAACTGCTTAAGTGTAAAATGGGCGACATTTATAGCCCTAAACTTACAAGCACCCATACAACTGCCACACCCTTGACATACAGCCTTACTTACCTGTGCATATTTTTTCTTCTTCTTTTTTATGATTTTGATAGCACCAAATGGGCATGTCTTTACACAAATGCCACAGCCCTTACAGAGCTCTACATCCACCTCTGCCTTAATAGGCTCTAAGGTAATCCTCTTTTGAGAGAATAATGCCAATACCTTACTAGCAGCCGCACTGGCCTGGGCCACTGATTCTGAAATATCCTTTGGGGATTGGGCTGCACCAGCCAAATAGATACCTATTGCTGGAGACTCTACTGGCCTTAATTTTGGATGAATCTCTGTGAAAAATCCAAATTCATCTACAGGTGTCTTTAGTATTTGGGCCAGTGCCTTCCCTCCATTATTTGATATAATGGCCGGTGCTACTACCACCATATCTGTCTCTATCTCTACTGTCCTGCCCGTCAGTGTATCTACACCTAAGACCACCAATTTTTCATTCTTTCGAAAGACCTTAGAGACCTTCCCCCTTAAGTACAGTACCCTTTCTTCCTCCACAATCCTCTGCACAAACTCCTCATATCTTTTACCTGCGGCCCTAATGTCTATATAAAATATATAGACCTTTCCCTCTGGGACTGCATGTTTATAAAGCAGTGCATGCTTTGCTGTATACATACAGCATATCTTTGAGCAATAAGGCCGCCCATGCTCAGGGTCCCTTGAACCTGCACACTGGATAAAGACTATGCTTTTTGGGATCTTTCCATCAGATGGCCTCCTTATCACACCACCTGTAGGGCCAGAGGGTGAGAGTAGTCTTTCTAAATCAAGGCTAGTAATTACATCCTGATACCTCCCCCCTCCATATTCCGGGAGTGCCTCTAGGGGTATTAAATCATAACCTGTAGCTACTATAATAGCCCCTACCTTTATCTTGACCTCTTCTTCCTCCATGAGGAAATCAATAGCCCTGGGGCCACAGGCCTTAAAACAATTTTCACAGACAATGAGCTTTTTACTATTTAGGCAATTTTCTAAATCTATAGTATAGATTAAGGGAACTGCCTGAGGAAACGGGATATAGATGGCCTTTCTTGCCCCTAATCCCTGATCAAACTCATTAGGCACTATCACTGGGCACACATCCACGCAGTCATTACAACCCGTACACTTGTCTTCCCACACATAGCGTGGTTTTTTGAGAATGGTTACCTCAAAATTTCCCACTGTCCCCTCTATGTTCTTTACCTCAGCATATGTAAAGAGGTGAATATTTTTGTGGTGGGCTACCTCTACCATCTTTGGGGTAAGGATACAGGAGGAGCAGTCTAGAGTAGGGAATGTCTCACTCAACTGGGCCATATGCCCCCCTAGTGATGGCTCCTTCTCTACCAAATAGACCTCAAAGCCGCCATTGGCAATGTCCAAGGCAGCCTGGATCCCAGCTATCCCACCCCCAATCACTAGGGCCTTTCTTATCATTGGTACCCTTAAGGGGGTAAGTGGCTTGGCATATGTCAACTTGGCCAAGGCGGCCTCAATCAATTTTAAGGCCTTTTTTGTGGCAATCTCTGGTGTATTTTGGTGCACCCATGAGCATTGTTCCCTAATGTTGGCAATCTCTAAAAGATAGCGATTTAGGCCAGCACTTTCTAATGTCCTAGAGAAGGTCTCCCCATGCAAACTTGGGGTACAGGCAGCAACAATAATGTGAGTGAGGTTTAGTTCTTTGATCTTCTCACAGATGAATTTTTGTCCTGGTTCGCTGCAGAGATAGATATAATCCTCACAAAAGACTACATTTTTTAGTTTGGCCGCCTCATTTTTAAGCCAATTTATATCTACTACAGAGGCAATGTTTCTCCCACAATGACAAATAAATACCCCAACACGCATTTAAGTAATCCCTAATGCATCTGCCATAATTTCTGTAAAATATAAAATAGGCATTTCCTTAAAACCTGCATAAAGCCTCTTTACGTCCCTTTGCCTATCCTTTAGATTGAAATAGCAAAGTGGACAACTGGTAATTACCAAATCCGCACCATTTTCTCTTGCATTCTCTAGTATGCGGTATGCCCGCATGGCCACGATCTCTGGCTTAACGGCTGTGTGATAGGAGCCACAACACTCCACTTGGTATGGAAAGTTTACGGGCTCTGCCCCCAGGCTCAAGACAAGATCTTCTAAAATATGGGGCTGTTCACAATCATCTATACCTACCCTTTTTGGCCTAAGGAGAAGACAGCCATAGTAGCAGGCCACCTTAAGTTTAGAGAGTGGTTTTTTTACAATTTTTTTTATGTTTTCAAAGCCAAATTCCTTAAATAGGGTCAAAAAGTGCTTTACCTCTACTTCGCCCCTATAGTCCTCCTCCTCTGACATAAATTCATTGATCTTCTTCAATTTCTCTCCATCATTCTTTACCAAGATATTGGCCTGGGCTAAGGTGTTATAACACATAGAACATAGGGTTACGATTGTCTTATATTCAAAAGATTGGGCACGGGCCAGATTTCTGATAGAGGCAAGTTGTTTTATTAAATCATCAGAGGCCAGGGAATACACCGTCCCACAACAATTCCAGTTTGGCAGTTCTTCTATTTTAAGGCCCAATGCCCCCGCTACGGCCAAGGCCGATGTCTCTAATTTTTTTGCCGTAGTCTTTAAGGTACATCCAGGAAAATAAGCTAATTTCATCTTGTAAACTTACGCAGGGCGCTTATTAGGGCAATTTGGGGTAATTTTTCCTTTACCATCCTTACAGGTGGAATATAGTCATCCTTTGTCTTGCGCAGTACTATAAGCCTTACTGCCTCCATCAACCTTGCCAAATCTACCCCCCTTGGGCAGCGGGCCCTGCATGTATAACAAGAGGCACATAGCCAGACCGTGCTTGAACCCAATATTTCATCAAATGCGCCCATTTGTAAGAGTCTTATTACCTGATTAGGTAGTAAGTCCATCTCCTCTGACATGGGGCAGCCTGCAGAACACATACCACACTGATAACAGGAAAATACATTTTGTCCACTAATTTCCTCTACTTTCTTTAGGATATCTGTCTCCAATTTAAGGACAAGTCGCACGCTGATACCTCAATCTTCCCATTTCATATAAATCGTTTCCATATATATCATTACCTACAAAAACTGGCAAATCCTTTACTTTAAACTTATAGATTGCCTCTGGTCCCAATTCTGGATAGGCTATAAGCTTTACTTCGTATATATACTTAGAGAGTAGTGCCCCTGCCCCACCACTTGCTACAAAATAGATGGCCCTATACTCCTTTATAGCATCTATTACATTTTTCCCCCTTTTTCCCTTTCCTATCATTCCCTTTAAGCCGGCCTTGAGTAGCGTTGGGGTGTAGGCGTCTAAGCGTGAACTGGTAGTAGGTCCAGCCGCCCCAATTACCTTTCCAGGGGGGGCTGGCGTAGGGCCAACATAATATATGATTTGGCCTTCTAAGGAGAATGGCAATGGGGCACCTTTGTTTATGAGCTCTACCAATCTTCTATGGGCTGCATCACGTGCTGTATAGATAATACCACTTAAAAGTACCTCATCCCCTGCCCTTAAATCAGAGATTACCTCATCACTTAAAGGAGTTGTTAAATTTTTCACTTTTTATCTAAATTACTGCGAATTTTAGCCTATGGGCATGACAACCTACATTGATGGCTATAGGCAGGCTGGCAATATGGCAGGGTGCTGTTTCAATGTGGACATCTAAACACGTAACCCTGCCCCCCAACCCTAGTGGCCCAAACCCCAGCTCATTGATCATATTTAGCCATTGTTCTTCTAATTCTGCTGTCCTTTTATCGCTTGCCCTCTTCCCAATAGGTCTAAATAATGCCTTTTTTGCTAGGTGTGCTGCTACATCCAATGTGCCCCCAATGCCAATGCCAAGTATTAAGGGGGCACAAGTATTTATAGCTGCCCTTTCTATTACCTCACAAATATACTTTTTTATTCCATCAAGTCCTGCTGCAGGTGGCAAAACCTTTGCTGTACTCATATTTTCACTCCCTGCCCCCTTTGGCATTACTATCACCTTTACCTTGTCTCCAGGTACTATATCAAAGTGAAGCATTGCGGGTGTATTATCACCTGTGTTTTCCCTTGTTAAGGGATGGCATACAGATTTTCTCAAATAGCCCTCCCTATACCCCTGCCTTACGCCTTCCTGAATGGCCTCTTTCAAATCCCCCCCTATAAAATGAACATCTTGCCCTATCTCTAAATAGACCAGGGTAATTCCTGTATCCTGGCAAAGGGGGATTCCCTTTTCCCTTGCCAATGCCTCATTTTCTAATAATTGTTCTAAAATCCTTTTGCCTGATGGTGATTCCTCCTTTTCTATAGCCACTCTTAGCGCACTTAGTACATCTTCATTAAGTGAGGTACAACTCTCAATACAAAGCCTCTTTACTACACTAGTCACTTCATCTACCAAAATCTCTCTCATAGTTCTATAGTATCTATTGTCTTTTTTACGTCCTCTGCTGCTGCATGCAACCTCATTTTCTCTTCTTCTGTAAGATTTATTTCCAAAATCCTCTCTATTCCATCCTTTCCCAATACTACAGGCACCGCCAATGTACAATCATTGATACCATATTCCCCATTAAGAAACACAGCACAAGGAAAAACCTTTTTCTTATCCTTAAGTATGGCCTCTACCATCTCAGCAGTTATAGCGCCAGGGGCATAAAATGCACTGCCTATCTTAAGCAGAGAGACAATCTCTGCACCAGCCTCCCTTGTCCTCTTCTCTAATCTCTCTATGGTAGATTCATCTAGTAACTCTTGTATAGGGATCCCCTTTACATTGGCCAGGCGCATTAAGGGGAGCATATTGTCCTTTCCATGGGCCCCAATTACCATAACTACTACATCACTTGCTGAGACACCCACTGCCTGGGCAATAAAACTTTGGAGTCTGATGGAGTCCAAGGTACCAGACATCCCTATAATCCGATTTCTTGGGAGACCACTGACCTTATAGGCTGTATGCGTTAATATATCTACAGGATTGCTTATTATAATAATAATAGCCTCAGGTGAGTATTCAATGGCCTTAGTGATTACATCCTTCATAATCTTTATGTTTGTAGATAATAGATCTTTACGAGACATACCTGGTTTGCGGGCTATACCTGCTGTAATTACTATTACATCTGAATTTGAGGTTAAGGCATAATCACTTGTCCCCTCAATTATTCCATTAAAGCCATATACAGGCGAGGCCTGAAGCATATCTAGTCCCTTGCCCTGAGGCATCCCTTCTCTCACATCCAAAAGTATGATGTCAGCGGCATCCTTCTGGGCCAAGTGCTGGGCTACTGTAGCACCTACTGCCCCAGCACCAATAATACTTACTTTACGTCTTTTCATAACACCCCCTTTACATATTTTTAATAATCTCTTGACCAAACTCTGAACACCTTACCTCCTTGGCACCCTCCATCTGTCTAGCCAGATCATATGTAACTGTCTTGTTTTGAATAGCCTTTATCAGCCCCTCTTCTATCAAGTCTGCGGCCTTATGCCAGCCTAAGTGTCTTAACATCATTGCCCCAGAGAGGATTAGAGAACCAGGATTTACCTTGTCTTGTCCTGCATATTTAGGGGCTGCCCCATGTGTAGCCTCAAATAGGGCAGCTTCATCACCAATATTTGCCCCAGGCCCTAGCCCCAAACCACCCACGGCTGCAATGACAGCATCAGAGACATAATCACCATTTAGGTTTGGTAGGGCCAATACCCCATATTCCTCAGGTCTAAGCAGTATCTGTTGGAACATTGCATCAGCAATGCGATCCTTAATTACTATAGTCCCTGGTGGTTGCTGTCCGTCATACTTTTCATAGAGCTCCTGTTCTGTGATGCATACATCCTTAAATTCCTCCTTTGCCAGTTGATAGCCCCATTCTCTAAATGCCCCCTCGGTATATTTCATAATATTGCCTTTGTGTACTAAAGTGACACTCGTATAACCATTATCTATCGCATATTGAATGGCCCTCCTTACCAAGCGCTTTGTTCCAAACTCACTGATGGGCTTTATACCAATGCCAAAGTTGCGACCAGTATCAATATTGCAATTCATTTTATTGTTTAAAAATTCTATTACCTTTTCCACCTCGACACTACCTGCTGGCCACTCTATACCTGCATAGACATCTTCGGTATTCTCTCTGAACACAACCATATTTACCTTCTCTGGATATTTCAATGGACTAGGCACACCAGGGTAGTACTTGGCCGGACGAACACAGGCATATAGGTCTAGCCTCTGCCTCAATGTAACATTTATACTCCTATAGCCTCCCCCTACTGGTGTAATTAGGGGCCCCTTAATGGCTACCCTGAAGTATTTAATTGCCTCAAATAAATCCTCAGGGGCAAATTCATCAAATTTTTCCTGTGCCTTAATGCCTGCATAGATTTCCCACCAGACAATCTTTTTCTTTCCACCATAGGCCTTTTCTACAGCCGCATCTATTACTGGCCTTGCCGCCCTACATATATCTGGTCCTATTCCATCGCCTTCAATATAAGGAATAACTGGATTGTCTGGGACATCAAAACCTCCATCTGATTTTAACTCAATCCTTTCTCCCTCAGAAGGGGGAGAAAATTTCCTTAGTGTTAGGCCTTTAAACCTCATTACTCATTTCCTCCTTTTTAATTTTATTAAACTGTAATAGACCACACAATCTACGGGTGAGGAGCGAGACTATGGCAATTAGGTCTTCTGCCAATTCATGCTGTAGACTTACGCAATTTTCACAGCCAATCTCTTCAATCTCCACACCAAAACTTTTAAAAAACATCCTTAGATATTCAATACCAAATCTTGCTAGCCTCTCCTCACTATCTACAATTAATTTTGAAAAATTCCCACTCTTTGCCATATCCATTAAATGTCTAAGACCCCTCCTCTTCTCATTCACACCACTAGCAATATCAGAGACCTCTAATACTATCTCATAATCCATATTTTTACAGTAATCCCTCAACCTCTTTAGTTGCATCTCCAAACAGCTTAAGTATTTTTTGCGGGTTACCCGCGCATAAATTGCTACCTTCACAATTTTAGGCCCTTTGCACTTTTTTCATTGGAACCACAACCTCCTCTATCTCCTCAGCCTGCTCAACTGCATAAAGTACATCATCCCAAGGATGACGATAGAGTGGGGACTTAAGCCTTTTTTGGTCTAAGATGTGCCCAATAATCCCAATGCTCCTCCCTAAGACAAAGATAGCATTTAGTGTGCCGGCATTAATAATCTCATCAATCTCTTCTTGGCTAAAACCACAGCCATGAAGTAAATCTACAAACAATACACCAATACACCCATCCACATTAAGGATTAAATTCCCCCGCTTTGCCGTGGTGATCTTTTCTACCTGTAAGGCAAAATCTAGGTATTTGGTCTCTGGGAAGTTCTCCCTGGCATATTGAATGAGCAATTGCACCCGCTTATCAGGGTTTCTTACGCTTTTTATCCTGTGTCCAATACCTGGTATTAGGATCCCAGCTGCCTTCATCTCATCTACCATCTGCCTTGGGGTCTTTTGCTCATTATAAAATTTACGGAAGTAATGGGCTGCACCATCTATTGCCCCCCCAAAGCGCGGGCCAACAGTCAAAAGACCACTAACTAAACAAGAGACCAAATCCTTACCGGCACGGGCAGTAACAATGGCATTGTGTGCACCAGAGACGCATGGGCCATGGTCTGCCACTGTCTTTATAGCCATTTCCAAAAATCCCGTTGCCCATTTTGGCAACCTCTTTTTGAACCACAAGAGGCTTATGACATCTCCAAAGCCATAATTTTCCTCAATTATTTTTGATAGTGGCACACCCGCATAGAGCACATCCTCCCCTCGATCATCAGAGATAGTACAGATAAAGTGGCTTATTCTCCTTACAGCCCCCTGTGCCCTAGCTACCTCAAAGTCCATGGGGAGTTTTGGTACCGAGGGTTCAGGCCTTTCTTCAATCAATCCCTCTACCTTTAATTTTTCAAATGTCTCTCTAATAACACTTCCAAAATCATCAAATGAGTCAGGCACAATGGCCCCTGCCTCTCTTAATGCCTTATTCTTTGCATCGGCTGTCTCCATATCAGACCTTGCCCTTGCCCCTGCATGGCCAAACTGTACCTCTGTGGGGAAGAGCTTTGAGCAGGTGCCAATACACCAAGCTACTACAGGCTTTTTTATACGCCCATCTCTTATGGCATCTACAACCTCATATTCGTCCTGACCACCTATCTCCCCCATAATTACCATCATCTTTATCTCTGGATTTGCCTCATACCTTAGACAGTGATCAATAAATGTAGAACCAGGGTAAAGGTCACCTCCTATTGCCACCCCTTCATAGACACCATCTGTGGCTTGAGAGATAATGTTATTTAATTCGTTGAATAGACCACCTGAAACGGCCACAAAGCCTACACTACCTGGTCTATATAGCTTACAGCTTATGATATTTTCAATAGTACCTGCTGCATTTGCCACCCTAAATGCCCCTGCCGCAATGGCCCCTACTGTAGAGGGACCTATGATCCATTTCCCCCTTCGCTTTGCTATGAAAATGAGCTCCCTTGTGTACCTCTCTGGTATACCCTCTGCTATAATAACTACTGTTCGAATGGTATCACTCTCTAATGCCTCCTTAGAGGTAGGATAGGCTGAGCGGAAGGATGCAAAATTTATCATCACATCTGCTTGAGGATGCCTCTCTGTAGCCTCCTTTATAGTGCGATAGATGGGTATTAATATCTCCTCTGCCCCGAAAAAACACTGATGATAGCCACTCCTTGTTGGGGCCACAATAGCTGCTACACTTGGGACCTCCCTCTGACAGATATAGTCAAAGTCTAACATCCTCTGTATAGCCCTTGTGTGGTAGCCATAAAATATGGCCTGAGTGTTACGGTCAAACAGTATATATTCCTTTTTTTCCATGATATACCTCCTAATCGGCTAAGGCCATTTTTACTATTCTTGTCATGTGTGTTCCTGGGCCATAGACCTCTATAGGTACACCAAGTGTTTCCCCCAACCGTCTCATTTTTGCTAGGCCCTTCTCATAGTTTGGTCCCCCTCTTCTCACATATATCTTTGCATTTACATCCTTTAACTTTTCCTTGTATTCTTGAAGTGCCTTTATGATGCCATCAAATGTCCTTGCAACATCAGTGAAATTGGCAATACCTCCCCCAATAAGAAGTACCTTTGGCCTCCCCTTTGGGTCCTTCTCCCTGGTCATTAAATCTAATATTGTCTTTGCATACTCATATGTCTCATCAGTAGTAGGATTACCGCTATATTCACCATAATTTCCTAGCTCTTCGCTTGCCCCTAAATCTGTAATGGTATCTGTATAGACCACACTTGCCCCGCCGCCAGCTACCATTGTCCAGATACGACCCTTTGGGTTTAGGACTGTAAGCTTTAGAGAGGCACCGCTTTTCTCATCAATACTTCTAATATATTCCTCCTCAGGCGTTAATTTTCTTCCAAATGGTGCAGGGAAGGTAATATCTCCCCACTTTTCAGCACACTCAAAGTGGGCAGTATCATCTAATCTTGCAACAAGGTCAAAGGGAAGTACCATCTGCTTGTGCAAAATAGTAAATGGATTTAGTTCTAAATAGGCAAAGTGGAGGTCAGAAAAGAACCTATAAAGACCATAGATGAATGGGACAAAGATATCCTTTTTTTCTTCAAACCCATTAGGTAGACCACTGGTAATAATTTCACTCAGTTTCTCCTCCGGTGTAAGTACAGGGATAAAGATCTCCCTCACTGTCTCCCATACCTCTTCTATATCTACCCCACCCTTTTCAGAGAGATAAATTTTATCGCCCTCTCTATCAGAGACAATAGCCATATAAAGTTCCTCCTTGTGAGAGACAAAGGGCTCAACAAGAAAGTGGGTGAGTTTATCCGTGGCCTTTCCGATAGTTACCTCCTTTCCCATCCTCTCAGAGATCCAGGCAGATGCCTCATCAAAATCGGCATTGAGTAAAACAAGGCCATGCTTTCCCCTCTTTCCAAAGAGTTGATCTGGTTTTACTACTAACTTCTCTTCCTTTAGCCAAGGGTGGTCCTCAAGGTATTCTTTTAATTGGTGTCCTTCTTCCACAAGGACTGCCTTAAAATCATACTTTAAGGTTGGAAAATAGGTATCCCAGTATTTTTTAAGAAGCCTCTTTCCATCAAATTCCCTAATACCCCTTTGTGCCATTTTTGCCTCCTTAAAATGCCTTAAGGACATCAAATAGGCTGGCAATGCCTACTAGATTATCTCCTTCTGTTACCAAAACACGTGATAGATTCTTTTCTGCCATAAACTTTGCCAAATCTTTTATGTCCATATCAGCATCCACAGAAATCGCCGGTTTGCTTGTAATTTCCTCTACCTTTACCATGGCAGGGTCAAGACCCTTGGCAATTACCCTATAGACCGCATCGCGGACAGTTATCATTCCATAAGGTTCCCTTTCAGTTGCCTTTTCCACAATCAAAGAGCGGATCTTAAAGTGTTTCATCTTTGAGATCACCCATGCGATTGTGGCACTTGGCTCTACCCTAACCAAATCCTTTGTCATAATATCTCTTACTTTCATGAAACCTCCTTCTAGGCCTTGTCCTTCATATAGGCAAGGGTCCCACCTGAGAGTAGAATCTCCCTTTGTCTATCAGAGAGTTGATAAGTCACATAAAAGGAAGTCCCTTTGGTCTTGTTTAAGACCTTCAATTCCTTACCCTCTTTTATCAACTCCCTAATGTTTTCTATCTCCAATTCATCTCCCTGTTCCAGTTTTTCATAATCTGATGGATCCTTGAATATCAGGGGGGCAATACCAAAATTGACCAAATTTGCTGCATGGATACGCTCAAAGGACTTTGCAATTACGGCCTTTACACCAAGATACATGGGGCAGATAGCAGCATGTTCCCTTGAAGAACCCTGGCCGTAGCTTAAGCCCCCTACAATAATATTGTGTTTACCTTTATTTTTGTATTCTAATGCCCTTTTGTGAAATTGTGGGTCTAATACCTCAAAGACAAACTCTGCATACTTTGGGACATTGGATCTATATTTCATGCGGCTTCCAGCAGGGATGATGTGATCTGTTGTGATTTCATCCCCTACCTTAATTGTTGCTATACCAGAGATACTCTTTGGCATGGGTTCACTTATAGGAGGTGCCCCAATGTTTGGCCCGCGATAGACCTCTATCTTTTCTGGCTCAGGTGATGGAGGAATAAACATACTATCATCAATGAGGAACCTCTGTGGCAAGGAAATCTCTGGGTATGGAATCCCAAGATTCCTTGGGTCTGTAATCTTACCAGTTATTACAGCGGCTGCGGCAGTCTCTGGGCTGACTAGATACACTTTGGCACTCTTTGTCCCACAGCGTCCCAAGAAGTTCCTATTTATAGTACGTAGTGAGACCCCATTGCTCCTTGGGGCATGGCTGTTTCCAATACAAAAACCACAGGCACATTCAGCTATCCTGGCACCAGCAGCAATCAGCTTATCTAGTGCCCCATTTTGGGCAAGCATCCTGAGTACCTGTCTAGAGCCTGGTGCTACAACAAAGCTCACATCTGGGTGGCACCGCTGACCATCCAGCATCTCTGCTACTATCATCAAATCACGATAAGAGGAGTTTGTGCAACTTCCCACACACACCTGGTCTACAGCAATACCCTCTAGCTCCTCTACCCTCTTTATGTTTCCTGGACTATGAGGGCAGGCGATTAAAGGTACCAATTTGCCCAGGTCTATTTCTATCTCCTTATCATAACTGGCGTCTTCATCAGCAGAGAGTGGGGTCCAGTCCATCTCCCTGGCCTGTGCCTTAAGAAAGGCAAGTGTAAGCTCATCACTTGGGAAGATAGAGAATGTCACACCACACTCTGCCCCCATGTTTGTAATGGTTGCCCTCTCAGGTACTGTTAGGGTCTTTACCCCATCCCCTTTGTATTCAAATACACAACCTACATTTCCCTTTGTCCCAAAGATCTCCAGTATCTTAAGCACCACATCCTTAGCACTTACCCATGATGGAAGTTTTCCAGTGAGATTTACCCCAATTACCCTTGGGCAGGTCATATAAAAGGGCCCACCAGCCATGGCTACTGCCACATCCAGACCACCAGCACCAATCCCTACCATCCCTATTCCCCCAGCAGTAGGGGTATGGCTATCTGAACCCAATAGGGTCTTACCAGGTTTTGCAAATCTCTCTAAGTGCACTTGATGGCAGATACCATTGCCTGCCCTTGAATAGATAATCCCATACTTTGCAGCTATGGTTTGGAGGTATTTGTGATCATCTGGGTTTTCAAACCCTGCCTGGATGGTATTGTGGTCTACATAGCTTACAGAAAGCTCTGTCTTCACCCTTTGGATGTCCATGGCCTCAAATTGCAGATAGCACATAGTACCAGTGGCATCCTGGGTAAGGGTCTGGTCAATCTTGATACCGATCTCCTCCCCAGGGACATATCTACCAACTGCCAAATGCCTTTCTAATATCTTTTGAGTAAGTGTCTTTCCCATAATTCACTCCTTTTAAAAGATTCTAATTTAAGATAGCTTACAAGTCTTAATTTAGCTATCAAAAATCGATAAACGGTCTTTTTAGACGATGAATGGATTTTTTTTACGATAAATGGTTATTCATTAAGAAATTAAGGCCTCAGGCCCCAAGAGGTTAACAGACCTGTAGCCTGAGGCATGAGGCTAGGCAGCCTCTTCCGCAATGGTTACAAAGTGGTAGGCTGGGGGTGGGGGGGTAAAGGCAGGATGAGTACCTACCTGACAGAGGGCCATTTCCTCTGCCGTCATTTTCTTTTGTATAAATACAGATAAAATATTTACGATCTCACCTACAGAGGAACCACCAAAGATCTGGGCCCCCAAAATCCTCTTTGATGCCTTTTCAAATACTAACTTCATAGAGATTTCCTTTGAATTAGGCATTGCGGGGGGGTGTTTATCTGAGATTATTGTCTCCCCAGTAGTGATCTCAAAGCCCAAATCTGTTGCCTCCTTTTCAGAGAGACCAACCTTCCCCATTCCACTGTCGCCTATGATTGTAGAGAATGCACCAACTGCCCCCATATTCTTTCTTCTTATTCCAAACAGATTGGCAGCGGCAACCCTGGCCTCATTTGTAGCAATAGAGGCAAGCCCTAATGGGATGGGCTTGCCTGTAAAAAATGACCTCTTTTCAGCACAGTCTCCAACAGCAAATATATCTTCATCACTTGTCCTCCCATATTCATCAACCCATATTGCCCTAGTTTCCCCTATCTTTAGGCCTGCCTTTTGGGCAAGTTCAGTGTTTGGGCGCATCCCAATACCCAAAAGCACTATATCTGCAGGGATCTTCTGCCCATTTCCTAATTCTACCCCCTCAACCTTTCTGTCTCCTATGATGGCCTTTGCCCTTGTATTTGTCATCAACTTTATTCCCCTCTGCCTTAGTTTATTTTCAGCCATAATGCAAAACTCTAGATCAAAGACGAGCTGAAGACAGTGTGGCAACATCTCAATAATTGTAACATCAAGCCCCCTTTTCCTAAATTCATCAGAAAACTCAACCCCTATAAACCCGCCACCAATAGTTACTACATTCTTTGCCTTATCTAGGGCCTCCAAAAACCCCCTTAAATAATCTATATCCTTTTTTGCAACAAAGACATTTTCCAGGTCTACACCTGGTATGGGTGGAACAATGGCCTGTGAGCCGGTAGCCAAAACCAGTTTTTTGTATCCAATGGTTTCACCCTTTAAGGTAGTTATAGTCTTTTTATCTCTATCTATAGAAGTGACCTCATCAATGATCAAATCGATGTTGTGTTCTGAGATGTATCTATCAGAATATGCCGCTTGCTCAGGGCTCTTTAGTGTTCCAAAGATATAAGGGATACCACAAGGACATAGCACCACTTTTTCCTTACGAATAAGGACAATTTTTGCATCTTTATAGTATTTTCTTGCTACTTCAGCAGCCACATGGCCTGCATTATTTCCCCCTATAACTACTATGTCTGCCTCTTTCATCTCTTCCTCCATGTTTTGATTTTTTAGACATCGATATTAATTTAGGGAAAGATGTGTGTCAACCCTTCGAATACCTCACTTAAAAAAGATAAAGTGGCACCTTGCAGAGGAGGGAAGCCTTATATGGGGTATGTGAAGGATATTGAAAATTAGGTAACTAGACTGGGAAGATTGTGGACTATTCAGGCTTTAAATATCCAGCCAACGAAGGATTAACCATAATATGAAGGTAACAATTAAATCCATCTCGGCCCTTATGTAGTTTATATCACTTTCTTAGATAAAGTCAAGATGAGAAGATTAATGTATAACGATAGATACTGCATTAAAAATTCCACAAAAAATTAGCTTGTAACCTAATTAAATATATAGTGGAATATTTTAAAAAATTATGGTATAAATTTTTAAAAGCTAAGGAGGGGCAAACGATAGACATAGACAAATTGGTTCTGGAAAGGGTTATTTTCGAAATCAGGTATGCCCATGGATACTTGTACTGGGATAACTGTGGCAAGATTTGGAAGGAATTAAGTTTAAAGTGGCCAAACATTAAGTTAGATGAGGTAAGTACGTCAAAGGCCAGACTTACACTTAGTAAGGATGAAACACCGATTGGCCTGGGATTTAGCCCAAACAAGGCAGATACAACCCAGGATTATCCTAGAAGACTGAATACCTATGTGGAATTCACCAGTGATGCTATCCAAAATATTTGCAAATACTTAGAAATAGAGACTTTTACGCGTGTTGGAAATAGATTTTACTATATCTACCCAGCAAAAGAGATAAATGAGGCATTTTCTTTAATATCACAAACAGGTATGGTAGATTTAAAAGAAGAAAAGCTAAAATTATTTGGCAAAGAACCTAGGGAATTGACTCTAAAATTCACGGTACATGGTAAGGACATGGGTTATAATGTGGCCCTATCTGCCCTCAGTCGGGAGCTGAATATTGAGGTATTCACACCATACCGAACGAAGATAGAAACACCTTGGTTTGTTGATAAATGTTTGCTAATAGATATTGACCGTTTTACTTTAAATCCAGTGGCATTAGAATCCCTTAGATGTGATGAATTTATATTATCTACAGAGCATGAGATTAAAAAAATTATCTCAAGTCTCTTTGAATAAGGAGAGGTAAAAATGGCACAAGTGATTCCATTTGAAAGGTATATACGACGAGAGGAAGCAACTGAGGCATCAACAGCTTTAGAGATAGAAAAGATCCCTAAGTCCATCACCGATGAAGTCTTTAAAAAGCTAGGCTCTGTTATTGGACAAACTGTGATTTCAGAACAATTGGCCCCTAAAAGGGCCGTTCAACCTGTACAACCTGAATCCCTTTATACAGGGGATCGCTACCTTGTAAAAATAATAGAAATCTTGGACCAATGTTTAAGACAACTTGAGTTAGCATTAGAAGAATACGATGATGAAATTGCAAGAGAAGATACAATGTTACTTTTTGTCCATTATTTACATAAGGTCTCTCATTTAGCAATGCGTTTTGAGGTGAATCAGAATTTTGAGGACATTATCACTGCAATTCAAGCAGGGATTAAAAACAAGGATGGTAAGCCTTATACATGTGAGGAAATTGCAACACTAAGAGATGTTGTAAAAACTCTAAGGCAAGGCCCCATTATGTCTGACCAAACCTATGAAAGATGCCTAGATGCACTAGATAAAGATTTTAAACTAGGCCTCTTTGAAGAAGTTGATCTAAAAATTTAAGTAATGTCTGATAAAATTATATTTTTCGAAACTACTGCAGTCGTAGACTACAGCCTAAGACCAGAGGCAAGGGAGAGGATTAAAAACATCTGCCAGCAATATGGCAAAACGGTCACCGCCCAATATGTCAGGATGGAAATAAAAAGAGGTGTTTTACAATACTTAGTATATTTGTATAATCTAATAGCTAGCAAGCATTCATTTGCAGATGTACTTAATACAGTTAGTAAGCTTTCCTCCACTCCCCAGAAATACCGCTTGGGAACAGTTCTTAAAATACTAGCGAACTTCTCCAAAGAGATAAAAAACAAAACACCTCAAGATATCATTGATGAATATGGTGATATTCCTATTGATGAGTATCAAAGAAGAAAAAGCAAAAGTTACCTAAGGACTATTATCAAATTGCTCTGGAGGAGCATAGACAAGATAGCAGATGAGATCGTTAATCCAATGGATTGTTTTCCGGATATAAGGGGACCTTATGAAAAAGAGGGGCTTTTCATCAATAAACCTAGAGACTGTGGAAAATCTAAATTTGAATGCAAAATAAAGCAATTTTTTAGGGAGCATCAAATAGAATTTCAAAAAATCCTAAATCAGCTTGAACAGATGCCCACTGGTAATCTAGATGAAGAAACATCGAGGAGAAAAAGGAGTCTAAAAGAAATACTCAGGTTACTGCCCTATGGAGGGAGAAAATTCAGCAACAAGGAACCAAATAGGAAAGATTGCTGGAACTGTGGTGATGCCATTTTGGCAGTTGTAGCACCCGACAGTGCAGATATTTTGAACAACAATCAAAAGCACTACAAACCTATCTGTGCGGCTATTAATAAACGATCCATACCGTACTGAGTTACTAATTAATATTAAGACAATTGAAGGAATTCAGGCTAATTCTATCCCTTAACCTTACACTCATCAAGGACTTCTTCAGGAAGGACAAAACCACATGCCCAATATACCTTCTTTGCCAGTTCTAAAATTGCTTTGTCTTCGCCAAGCTCATATGTATTTTTAATATAGCTTATTGCAATGTCATCTTCTATTTTATTTTCCTTTTCACCATGCTTTATAGAATCCTTTTCTTTTGAAATAGCCCAAAACTTAATCCCCATTATACCCTTTAACAAAAAATCCACTTTAACTGGCCCAAAATAACCAATTTTTTTATCACGGAGACTTCTCCAGTAATAAAGGCCAAAACAATTGAGCTCAGTAAACACATACTCATGGTCAATATACCAAAAAACTATACCGTCTTGGACTCTCCTATATTCAGCTTTCCAATCCGGAAAGTCAGGATCAATATGCTCCTGCAGTCCAGAAATAGCCATGTCAAAACGATTCTAAGGGAATTTTCCCAAAGGGCACCCTCTGGAATTTGCCAGTCTTTATTAAGTGGATCAGCATTGTGTTTTTTGACAAGTTCAGGGTCTGGTTTGTGTATCTTTTTAAGACGCTCATCAATAAAATTAAGGATAATTTGGACATTAAGCATTTGTTACCTCATAAACTTAAGCCAACTTCCTTCTCTTGAATAACACTGGCAATAGAGCTTAAGACAAATTCCTTTGCGTCTAAAATCTCTATAAGTACTGGCTCTCCATCTTTACTAAAATGAATGATGATTCGCCCTTGTTCTTCGGCGTAATCAATCGGTTTGTCTGAGAGCTCTATGAGGAGGATATCCACATCCTTACTGTATTTAATCTTTCTCATATCTTTTCTGTAATAATTTTAATTGCTAGGCTACTTTCATCTTAAGCAATAGCCTTTTCTTTACTTCTTAACTGATAAAATATACCTTGAGGTTCTGATACCTGTTCAGAGGCATCCATGATTTCCATAGATACAATCTTTCCGTCCTTGCTGTAATCAATAATAATGCCTTCCCTTATCTCATCGCTCTCAGAGATTTTA
>Ga0190306_1000034_pt1 | contig 58174 bp, 58 predicted proteins | sample 48700734_MG_FD_161657 | JGI IMG/M metagenome (GOLD analysis project Ga0190306, IMG submission 161657) | Hydrothermal vent sediment bacterial communities from Southern Trench, Guaymas Basin, Mexico - 4870-07-3-4_MG | ecosystem: Environmental > Aquatic > Marine > Hydrothermal vents > Sediment ... | reverse complement strand
TTAAGACCAAGCTAGAGAGCGATGTCTCTTGGGTGACCCTTGCCAATTCTATTACCCTTACCCCTGGGACCATAACCGTGGATATCAAAGAAGGGGAGTTTTTTGTGCATGCATTAAGCAAAAAGGTAGCTCGTGATCTACTTAGTGGTGAGATGGAGGACAGGGTAGCCCACATATATATGGAGGCAGATCATATATACATCCAGGATGTACTGGATATGGCCCACATTTATGGGCTTTTTAGAGGTATAGGAGGATAGAGAATGACTAGGGCAACAGATGATGTAATTATAAAGACAGTCTCCAGAATATTTACACCATTTATACAAATTTTTGCCTTGTATGTCATCATGCACGGACACCACAGCCCGGGTGGAGGATTCCAAGGTGGGGTTATATTAGGTGCAAGCTTTATTTTGTTGGTAATTACCCAAGGCCTGGATAAGACAAGGAGGCGATTTTCTCAGAAATTGGACACCATATTTTGTAGTATTGGTTTATTGATCTATTCAGGTATTGGGATCTTGTGCCTCATCTTAGGTGGAAATTATTTAGATTATAGCAAACTCAACAAGATTCTCCCTGTAATAGCTGCGGAGGCAAGGTCTCTAGGGATCCTTGGTATCGAGATCGGTGTAGGTATTGGGGTAATGGCTGTCATGTACTCAATCTTTTCTGATATAGTTACAGGTGGAGAGTAAGATGGAGAAATTCTTTTTAGGTATAGGCATAGGGCTTTGTTTCTTAGTTTTACTTTGCCTTTATCGAGGCATTTTTGGCCCCACTGTCTTAAATAGACTAGCTGGAATCTCAGCCATAGGTACCAAGACGTTGGTTATCTTATTGCTTATGGGCTTTATCTACGACCGTGTAGATATGTTTATGGATATTAGCATGGTATATGCCATCCTAAACTTTATTGGCACCTTGGCAGTAGCAAAATACCTTGAGACAAAAGGGGAGGTATAATGTTTTTAAAGGTACTGTCTATTTCGTTTATGCTCATTGGCTTTTTCTTCTTCACTACAGCAACTATTGGACTATTACGCTTTCCTGACTTTTTCTGCAGGCTGCACGCCACTGGTAAGGGCGATACCCTAGCAGTGTTGCTATCCCTTATAGGCCTGGCCATATACCATGGATTTTGTCTTGCAAGCCTTAAGATAATTTCCATTGCAGTGTTTTATTTTGTGGCCCAGCCTACTGCTACTCACGCCATTGCCAGGGCGGCCCTAAGATGTGGTGTTAAGCCTTGGGCAAAGGGGGAAGAGAGAAGATGATTTTACCATTTGACCTTATATTGCTCCTATTTGTGCTTATATGTGGTATAGCAGCTCTAACCCTAAAGGATCTCTTAAGTGCAGCCTTTATCCTTGGTGCATATAGCTTTTTTATGTGCTTGCTTTGGACAGAGATGGGCTCAGTTGATGTGGCCTTTACTGAGGCCTCTGTAAGCGCTGGTGTTGGGACCGTCTTATTCATTGCTGCAATAAGTCAGACTAAGAGGAGGTCAAAGGATTGAGAGGTCTAAGCCTTATGATAGTGATGATAGTGGGTGCTATGCTCATTTATGGTACCTTGGATATGCCTAAATGGGCTGATCCCAATGCCCCTGCTGCTCTTCATGTTTCACCCAGGTATATAGAAAAGACATTGGAAGAGACAGCAACACCCAATGTGGTTACCTCAGTCCTTGCCGACTACAGGGGTTATGACACCCTTGGTGAGACCTCTGTAATCTTTACTGCTGGGATATCTTGTATCTTGCTCTTAAGAAAGAAAAAAAGAGAAAATTCAGGGGGAAGGTAATGTTGGATTTTATAATTAGTAAATACAACTATTGGATATACATAATCCTCATGATGATGGGATTCTATGGCATGATAGCCAAGAAAAATCTAATAAAAAAGGTTATTGGGATGAATATATTCCAAACAGCAATTATACTTTACTTCATCTCTACAGCCGCCAAAAAAGGGGCAACAATACCCATTGTAGAACATGGACATGGAGAGGCAGTTCATGCCATTGAATATGTAAATCCCCTACCCCATGTGCTCATGCTCACAGCCATAGTGGTAATGGTCAGTACCCTAGGGGTTGCCCTTGCAATACTGATAATGATTTACAGGAGATATAATACCCTGGAGGAGGACGAGATCCTACAGGTAAAAGGGAAATAACATGGAAAGAATAATTTCACATAGCCCTGTTTTAATTGTGGTAATTCCTTTGATCTCTGCCTTTTTGACACTTGTTATTGGGCTGTGGAAGAAAAGGCTTTGCTATCCTTTTGTGATTATAGCACTTTCTTTGAGTCTATTTTCATGCATCGTCACTTTAAATACTGTTATGAAAAGCGGTACCATACACTACTATCTAGGAAACTGGGATCCCCCTTGGGGAATAGAATATGTAGTAGACCACCTAAATGCCCTTGTGCTTGTCTTTGTATCATTTATTAGCTTGATGGTGGCCATTTATTCAAAAGAGAGTATAGAACAGGAAATCCCAGAAAAGGTGACCTTTTTCTATACAGTCTTTCTTTTACAAGTAACAGGGCTGCTAGGGATAGTAGTAACTGGCGATATGTTTAATCTCTACGTATTTTTGGAAATTGCGTCCCTGGCTGGTTATGCCCTTATAGCCATAGGTGAGGATGGGGCCCCACTTGCCAGTTTTAGGTATGTTGTTATGGGGACAATTGGTGCCTGTTTCTATCTACTGGGTGTGGGTTACCTGTATATCATGACTGGCTCACTGAATATGGCTGACCTAACTCATCTACTACCCAATCTTTATCATTCTAAGGTAATAATGGTGGCCTTTGTGTTTTTTATAGTTGGGGTGGCCATAAAGATGGCACTCTTCCCATTGCATGCTTGGCTACCCGATGCCTATACCCATGCCCCATCGGCTGTAAGTGCATTACTTGCCCCCTTAATGACAAAGGTAGGTGTCTATGTGTTAATTAGGATTTTGTTTACAGTATTTAGGCCTGAATTTCCTATCAAGATATTACACGCAACCGACATTATGGCCTGGTTTGGGACCTTTGCCATACTATTTGGTGGGATAATGGCCCTTTCCCAAACAGATTTCAAGAGGATGTTGTGCTATATCATAGTAGCTGAGATAGGTTACATGGTAGGTGGTATAGGAATGGCCAATGCTACAGCCATAAAGGGGGCCATCTTTCATATTATAAATGATATGTTTATGGCTGCCTGCCTATTCTTGATAGCAGGTATAGTTATGCATGAAACAGGCGGTCATGATATTTCAGACTTTACAGGAATGTTTAGGAGAATGCCCTTTACTGCAGCTATATTTACCATAGGTGCCTTGGCAGTAATTGGTGTACCACCTACCTGTGGATTCTTTAGTAAGTGGTATTTGCTCCTAGGCGGTATTCAGGCCAGACACTGGGGTTTTGTCATGGCATTACTTTTATGCACTTTAATAAATGTGGCCCTATTTTTTAGGGTAATCGATAAAGGTCTCTACGTGCATGCGCTAGAGCATAAATTAGAACATGCATCAGAGCCTAAGGAGCTTCAGTTTCATGAGGCCCCCCTTAGTATGTTGATTCCTGGATTTATTATAGCAATAGCTATCTTTTTAATCGGTATATTTAACCAGGCAATATTAAAGAATATTATTGAATTTGCTGTTCCTTCAGGGCTATGAGGATTAGATACATAAATATATTAGAGGTAGCATTATGACAGAATTATTGTCTACAAATTATAGACCACTTTTGGCAATTCTGTGCCCAACCATTGTCTCCTTTCTCATTTTGTTGTCAGGAAGACGCCCAAACCTTAGGGAGAGCTGGACAATAATTGGGAGTATATTACTTTTTTTGATAGTCCTATCCATGACCCCATTTGTCTTAAGGGAAGGCCCTATAAAATGTAGTTTGTTTAAGCTTTTTCCAGGAATTGACTTTGCATTCAATGTAGATGCATTTGGCCTTATCTTTGCCACTACCTCATCTTGTCTATGGATATTGGTATCCCTTTACTCCATAGGATACATGAGGGGATTAGAAGAACATGCCCAAACAAGGTATTATTTCTGTTTTGCCCTTGCCATCTTAGGGGCAACAGGGATAGCCCTTTCTGCTAATTTAGTCACCATGTTCATATTCTATGAGATATTGACCATATCAACCTATCCTTTAGTAGCCCATGATGAGACCCCTGAGGCAATATATGGTGGCCACAAATACCTTGCCTATCTACTCACTGCAGGCGTCTTCTTTCTCCTTGGGATACTAGTGATATATTTCCTTGTGGGGACTACAGACTTTAACCCACATGGTATATTAAAACCAGCACTTGGTTCTACATCTCGGCTAGTTCTACAAGCATTATTCTTTGTCTTCATGTTGGGATTTATGAAGGCCGCCTGGATGCCTGTCCACTCATGGCTTCCTACTGCAATGGTGGCACCTACACCAGTAAGTGCACTCTTGCATGCAGTAGCGGTAGTAAAGGCAGGTGTCTTTGGAATCATTAGGACAGTATGTTATGTCTATGGGATAGATTTGATGCATGAGCTTGGTCTTGGATTGGCCCTTGGCTTTTTGGCCTCCTTTACCATAATAGTTGCCAACCTTTATGCTATTGGACAAACAAACCTCAAAAGACTGCTTGCATATTCTACTATTAATCAACTCTCCCTTATAATTCTTGGGGCAGCAATATTAAGTCCTATGGCTGTAACAGGTGCAATGATACATATTCCATTTCATGGATTTATGAAGATAACGCTATTTCTTTGTGCTGGTGCAATAATAGTGGCAACAGGAAAAACGGAGATATACCAGATGGCAGGGATAGGGAGACAAATGCCCAAGACTATGTTGGCATTTACTATAGCTGCCTTTGGGATGTGCGGGGCACCACCAGTAGCAGGATTTATAAGCAAGTGGCATTTTTGTTTGGGTGCTATACAATCAGGGCAGATATTTTTCTTACTTATCATCTTAGTAGGTTCTCTTTTGGATGTCATCTATTTGTTCCCAGTAATAAGAAAGGCATTCTTTGAAAAAATACCAAAAATAGAGCTATACAAAGAAGATATAGAAGAAAAAGTAGAAGTCTTTGGATCCGAAAAGTTAGAGGTTGTAGAAACAAAACGCCCCTTATATCTCTTCATGATCGTCCCCTTGTCTGTAACAGCAATTTTCTCCCTGATACTTTGTTTGTTCCCAAATACATTTCATATATACGACCTTGCCCAGATGGCAATTAAAGACATTTTTGGAGGTATGTAATTGAATCCGCTAAGAAAATATCCAAAAAAATTTTTTTGGAGGGTATACTTTGTTGCATTGGTGATAAGCCTGATACTGGATTTATATTGGCTTCACTTACATATTCTTCATTATCACTTTCCTTTTCAAGGTATATGGGAATTTTTTGCCATATTTGGGCTCTTTGGCTGTATGGGTCTAATCCTTATAGCTAAAGGAATGGGCTTCTTCATTGCGGTGGATGAGAAATATTATGCAAGGCGATATAAAAAGTATTATGAATCGAGGGAATAAAAGATGATTGAATGGATACATCCAGGGCTTGTAATTTTTCTTGGTGGTTTCCTGATACCCTTTATTAAGTGGAGGAAGGTAAAACTTGCATACTTCCTCTCACTCCCTATAATAGGACTTATAATCCTTATTCTGACATCAAAAGGGGTATTTGGTTCTATTCCCCCTTGGCCCCATGCCTTGTATAAATGGCGTGTTCCATTTTTGCAATATACACTTATATTGGGCAGAATAGACAAACTGAGTATGGTTTTTGCATACATATATGTGATTGCAGCCTTTTGTATGAATATTTATGCCCTCAATGTAAAAAATCACTGGGAACATGTAGCAGCAATGATCTATGTTGGAAGTTCACTTGGTGCAGTCTTTGCTGGTGATTTCTTTACCCTGTTTTTCTGTTTAGAGATAATGTCCTGGGCCCCTGTATTCCTTCTTTGGTTTAGAGGGACAAAAAAGGCAATGGGTTGTGGGGTTAGATATATTTTATGGCACCACTTTAGTGGCGTATGCATATTAGCAGGGATTCTTATGCACCTGCATAAGACAGGCTCAATTGCCTTTGTCCATATGCCATGGGCATGGGATTGGGATCATCTTGGCTATAACCTCATGCTCCTTGGGTTTCTAATAAATTCAGCTACCACTCCATTTCATTCATGGCTGTCTGATACCTATTCTGAAGCAACTCCTAGTGGCTCTATATATATGACTGCATATACCACAAAGACCGCAATACATTGTTTAATAAGAACCTTCTCAGGTGTGCAGCTTATAATGTGGATGGGGGCCATACAGGCAGTGTTTGCACTCTTTCTGGCAGTACTTGAAAATGACGGAAGAAGGCTTTGTTCCTATCATATTATCTCCCAGATTGGATATATGGTAGCTGGTGTAGGAATAGGGACACCGATGGGTATAAACGGCGCAGCTTCTCATGCCCTGTGCCATATTATATATAATGCATTGCTTTATATGGGAGCAGGTTGTGCATTATATGTAGTGGGGACGGCCAAATTTAATGAACTTGGTGGTCTTTACAAATATATGCCTATTTCCTTCTGGCTCTATATGGTTGGTGGTTTTTCCATTTCCGGGTTTCCTTTGTTCAATGGGTTTATTAGCAAATGCATGACCATAGAGGCCTCTGAATTAATACAGAGGCCATATATATATCTATTGCTCGAAGGGGCTACAGTAGGGACATTCCTTCATACCGGCCTTAAACTCCCCTGGAATATCTGGTTACAGGGAAGGGATGAGCCCCCACCAAAAATAAGAGCAAAATTAAAGGATTCGGCCCTAAATACACCTATAAATATGTTAATTGGTATGGGCATATTGGCATTCCTATGCATCTTTATGGGTATATATCCAAAAATACTTTATGATATGCTCCCTTATCCAGTTGAGTTTGTCCCTTTTACAACTACCCGGGTATTTTCGATAACCCAGATGTTTATATTCACATTTATGGGATTTTGGTTATTAAGGGTATTAGTTAAGGGTTATCCAACATATACAATTGATACAGATTGGCTCCTCAGGATGCCTGGTATGAGATTTATGCGATTCTGTAGGGAACCCCTTATAAATTTTGGCTCTTTGCTTGATAAAGGCATATTAAAAGTTACCTATTCTGTAATTTCTTGGGTCAGGAGTCCAATACTTGCAATGAGGATGACCCCAAGGGCAATAGGCCTTGGGGTATTAATTGTACTTATTCTATTTTCATTTTTCTTAATGATATATGTTTAATTTATGGAATTATTAAAGATGGAAAAGAAGAATAAAATATTTGTCCTTTTTATGTTTCTTTTCTTTGGTTATGCATCAATAGCGCTTGCTCAATCTGGAATCCTTAAGTGGAAGTTTAAGACAGAGAATAAGATAATGTCTTCCCCTGTAATAGGCAAGGATGGTACTATATATGTGGGAAGTCATGATGAACATCTATATGCCATAAAAGAAAATGGAAGGCTTAAGTGGGAGTTTAAGACTGGCTTCTGGGTGCAGTCCTCCCCCGCCATAGCAAGAGACGGCACCATATATATAGGAAGCTGGGACCACTGCCTATATGCCATAAAAGAGGATGGAGACCTTAAGTGGAAGTTTAGGGTAAAGGGGAAGCAGCCAGTAGTTTCTTCCCCTGCCATAGGCATGGATGGTACCATATATATAGGAAGCTATGATAACTGTGTATATGCAATAAAACAGGATGGAAGCCTTAAGTGGAGATTTAGGACCGATTATAAGATAACCTCCTCCCCCGCCATAGCAAAAGACGGCACCATATATATAGGAAGCTGGGACGGTTATTTATATGCCATAAAAGAAAATGGAAGCCTCAAATGGAAGTTTAAGACTGGCTTCTGGGTACAGTCCTCCCCCGCCATAGCAAAAGACGGCACCATATATATAGGAAGCTGGGACCACTGCCTATATGCCATAAAAGAGGATGGAAGCCTCAAATGGAAGTTTAAGACTGGCGATGTAATATTCTCCTCCCCCGCCATAGCAAAAGACGGCACCATATATATAGGAAGCTGGGACGGTTATTTATATGCCATAAAAGAGGATGGAAGCCTCAAATGGAAGTTTAAGACTGGCGATAAAATAAATTCTTCCCCTGCTATAGGCAAAGATAGTACAATATATATAGGAAGTGATGACCACTGCCTATATGCCATAAAAGAGGATGGAAGCCTCAAATGGAAGTTTAAGACCGGCGATGTAATATTTTCCTCCCCCGCCATAGCAAAAGACGGCACCATATATATAGGAAGCTGGGACGGTTATTTATATGCCATCCATTCTGAAAGCGGAGGATATCAGTTGATAAGTCCCTGGCCAGGATTTCATTATAACTGTGGAAGGGGGAGGATAGACATGGGTTTGGAAAACTGAGTTATCATAAGGAGTTTGAAGATGAAAAAGGAATTGGAATATGAGGAAAAAGAAAAACCTTGGTGGGTAGTGCTTACTTTCTGGATAGTATTAGGGGTTGGAATTACAGCAATAATATGGTTCTATGGCTAATGAAGATTTCCCTTATTTTCCTCTTTTTTAACAATTTCATAATAGTTAAACATGCCGAGCAGGATTATTAGTCTGCAATAGGCATTTGCAGAAGGCTCTCCTTTTTGGTTGATTTTTCCAAAAGATTAGATATATTAGTTAATCATGTCTAAACTTATTTTAGTAGTAGATGATGAGGTAGCTATTTGTCAGGCACTCAATGGTATCCTCTCTGATGAGGGTTTTTCTGTCATTACTGCCACCAGTGGCAATGAGGCCTTGGTAAAGATAGATGAAGAGGCCCCTGATTTGGTCCTCTTAGATATCTGGCTTCCAGATATAGACGGTCTTGAGGTATTGGAGAGGATTAAGGCCAGATTTCCCCAAATGCCAGTGATTATGATATCTGGTCATGCAAATATTGAGACTGCTGTAAAGGCTATAAAATTGGGTGCATATGACTTTATTGAAAAGCCACTCTCTTGGGAAAACACAATCCCTCCTGTAAACAATGCCTTAAATTTTTTACGTCTGACTGAAGAAAACCTGCAATTAAGAAAAAAGGCCTTATTTAAGTATAAACTTACAGGACAGAGCTCTGCCATAAAAAGGGTAAGGGAACAGATAAAGTTGGTTGCCCCTACAAATGCCTGGGTCTTGATCAGAGGCGAAAATGGGACAGGAAAGGAATTGGTTGCCCATGCAATTCATCATTATAGTAAACGTGCCTCTGGGCCATTTGTAGAGGTAAACTGTGCAGCCATCCCTGAGGAGTTAATAGAGAGTGAGCTCTTTGGTCATGAAAAAGGTGCATTTACAGGGGCATACACAAGAAAGAGGGGAAAGTTTGACCTGGCACATGGAGGCACCCTATTTTTGGATGAGATTGGGGATATGAGTTTAAAGACACAAGCCAAGATCTTACGCATCTTAGAAGAACAACGCTTTGAAAGGGTAGGGGGTACAAGGACCATTCAAGTAGACGTGCGGGTTATTGCTGCTACTAACAAAGACTTAGAGGATGAGATTGAAAAGGGAAGTTTCAGGGCAGACTTATATTATCGCCTAAATGTAGTGCCTGTAGAGGTCCCCCCTTTAAGGGAAAGAAAGGAAGATATCCCTTATCTGGTGAAGGAATTTTTGCAAGAATTTTCCTCAGAAAGCAATTTTGGCCTAAAGGAGATAGAAGAAGAGGCCATTTCCTTGTTAAAAGAATATGATTGGCCAGGAAATGTGAGGGAATTAAAGAATATTATTGAACGTTTGGTGATTATGGTACCAAATAAGGTTATTCGGGCAGCAGACGTTCGAAAAACACTTGCCCAAAAGAATGAGAAGGGTATAGATATATTTTCTTTTAAGACCTTTAAGCAAGCAAAATGCTATTTTGAAAAGGAATTCCTTCGCCGTAAATTGGAGAAATATAATGGAAATATTAGCCTTACTGCCCAAGAGATAGGATTAGAAAGAAGCCACCTCTATCGCAAGCTTAAGGCCTATGGCCTTCAGTAAAACAGGCTTTTAGCCAGGCCTCTATACGCTCTCTGTGTGTACCTGGCCAATAAAACCTTTTGCAAATAGGGCAAAATTTAAACCGATTGTGAATCTTTCCTATATACTCTGGGACATGTGGAATGGCCTCCTCTTTGTTCTTTTCTATTAATATTGTATTGCAACAGCTACATCTAGAAAATATGTAGTTTTTATCTAGCTTTAAATTAAAATGCCTTATTATTTCACGCATTTGCTCTTGGGTTTTGTTTGACCGAACAAAATAAAACATATCTTTTGGCAATTTTTTGTTCTTTAACCAATCACTGCGTCTTGTTAAAAAAATATATCCTCGGTCTAGATATCTTTCTAAATCTGTCATATTTGTAATAGATTTATAGACTGCATCATAGCCCAAAAATCTTAGCCATTTTGCCAACTTTCCTAACATAAAATCTACTAAGAACTTTTTATCCATCCTTTATCTTTTGTTCGGTAGCTAAAGTAATCCCTTAGTATCCTTTCATGGTCAAAGACCAAATTTTTAGGCAAATCCTTTTCTGTAAATATACCGATACCTTTGGCATCATCACCTGCCTTGGGGATCCCCTTTGCCCTGGCAATATAAACAGTAGTAATAGTGTGATGCCTTGGATCACGCCTTGGGTCAGAATATGTATGGAATTGGGTTATCAGTTCTATATCCAGACCTGTCTCTTCTTTGGCCTCCCTTACGGCGGCCCTCTCTAAACTCTCACCATAATCCACAAAACCACCAGGGATGGCCCATCCATAAGGTGGATTTTTACGTTCAATCAAGACAATCCCTCTTCTCTCCAGTTCAATGATGATATCTACTGTAGGAATAGGATTCTGGTAGATAAAAACAACATTTCCACAATAAGGGCAATGAATTTCCTTTTTGGCCATTTTATTAATACAATTTAAACACAATTTTTCATTTTCGTCAAAGATCATCAAAAAATCCTTGACAGAAAGCATGAAAAATGCTATGAGGTTAGAGTCAAAGACTAATGTGAGGAGTGGAAGATGAGTTATCGAAGTTTGAAAGCAGGGTTGACATTGTTTTTGGTTCTTATATGTGCCTTCTTTCTTTTTGAACATAAAAATTTAAAAGGGCAAGAAACAGCACAACTCACAGTTCAAGATTGTATAAAGTGTCACCCAAAAGTAGTTGGTGAGGTAGAAAAAAATGGGGGGAAACATAAGACAGAAGTAAGTTGTTTAGATTGTCATGAGGGTCACCCCCCTATGCAGGCAAAGGAGGCAGTCATCCCAAAATGTGATATGTGTCACTCTGGGAAGCCCCACTTTGAATTAGAAAATTGTCTTGGTTGCCACACAAATCCTCATATGCCTTTAAATATAAAATTTCAGGGGGAAATAGTAGAGGCCTGTTTAACCTGTCATACAAAAGAAGAACAACAACTAAAGGCACATCCAAGTGCCCATACGGACCTTGCATGCAATACATGTCATACAAAACATAGAGAGATTCCATCATGTCTAAGGTGTCATACAGCCCATTCACCAGAAATGAAAAATAAAGACTGTTTAGCTTGTCATCCACCACATAAACCCTTGGTGATTAGTTATGCAAATGATACCCCCAATAGTTATTGTGCGGCATGTCATGCTGAGATTGCTAGTACTTTAGCTAAAAACAAAACAAAACACCATAAACTAGCCTGTGCTTATTGCCATCGTACTAACCATGGTGTGGTTCCAGCATGTGAGACATGTCATGGTTCACCACATCCCCCACAGATGGTAAAGAAATTTCCTAAGTGCATTATGTGTCATGTTGATGCCCATAACTTACAAAAATAAGGAGGAATGAAGCTATGGAAATAAGAAAAAGATCACTTTTTCTAGTGATAATAGGAGTATCTTTTGTCTTTTTGTTAGCTGGGTGTATTCAACAATTTCCTAAAGAAACAGTAGCTGCATCCCCTGTTGTTGAAAAGAAGGTGGAAGAGAAGGGGGAGGTAACTAAACCAACAAATTTTTATACTGAAAAGCTAAAACCATTAACACCAGCAGAGTGTGGCAGATGCCATTCATTCCTCTATGGTCTTCTCCAAAAGGAGGGGGCCAAACATAAAGGAGTACTTTGTACTCAATGTCATAAGCAATTTCATGTGTACAATCCTGTAAAACAGAATTGGACAGAGATCATGCCCAAGTGTGAGAGGTGTCATGGTGTTTTTCATGGTGAAAAATTGGCAAAGTGTAGTATATGTCATATAGAACCCCATGCCCCATTAAGGATCCCTATGAGTGCATTCCTAGAAAACAATTGTGCTACTTGCCACTCAAAAGAGGCAAAGGAAGTAAATCAGTTTCTTAGTAAACATACTGAGATAGGGTGTTCGGCCTGTCATGAAAAACATGGTTATATTCCATCTTGTATGGATTGTCATGAGCCCCACACAGCCACTCTTACTACCAACAAACAATGCCTGGCCTGCCATCCAGTGCATAGCCCTACACGTCGTTTAAAATATGCACTAGATACACCCAATGAGATATGCGCTGCTTGTCATGGAGAGATAGCAGATACCCTAGCCCACAATAAGAGTAAACACCATGATGTAGCCTGTGTTAGGTGTCATGGCAAACACAAATATATACCTAAATGTGAGATGTGTCATGGGCAACCACATACTAAAGCATTGCTTATGAAGTTTCCTAACTGCTTAGAGTGTCATATAGATCCACATAACTTACCTACAAAGGTAGTGGCTAAGTAGAGCAAGTGGCAAAGATGGAATCATAGGTAATAGGTTTTTCATTTCAGGTTATAGTTTCTCTTTGTTGTCTGTTTTTATTCTTCTTTATATAAGAATAGGTTTAAATGATATGACCAAAATTAATAAAGAATATAAACTTCTTTTTGAAAAAAATCCTGACCCCATAGTCCTTGTAGGAAAAGAGGTCAGGATAAAGCTTGTAAATCGTGCATTTTCAGATCTTGTCGGTGAGAAAATAGAGCACATTATAGGTAGATCCTTTTTTGAATATGTAGACCCTGAAGATTGGGAAAGGATACTGAGTTATCATAAAAAAAGAAGAATTGACCCAGCCCTTTCCCCTCCTCGTTATCAATTTACCCTTATAACGGCTAAAGGAGATAGACGTGTCATTGATCGAACTGTAATTCTCCTGCCTGATGGAGAGACTACTATTTCTGTGCTCAGAGATATCACTGAGCTCAAGAAAGAAGTCGAATATCAAATTCAAATAGAAAAGTGCCTATTTGAGATATCTTCAAGTCTTATTCAAATTGAAGACATAGATAAAGGTATTAATCTAGCCTTAGAGTTATTTGGCAAGGTGCTTGGGGTAAATCGTGCCCACCTTTTTAGGATATCTAACAATAGGATGAAAGGCACCCATGAATGGGTAGCCAAGGGGTTTAGCCATCGGATTCAAAATTTAAAAAATCTCGATGTAACTACATTTCCTTGGCTGATGGAGAGGCTGAGAAATAATGAGGTCATAAACATTGAAGATGTTTCTAAAATGCAAGAGATAACATCGGTTGAAAGGACAATTTTAGAGAAACAAAGGATCTTTTCACTTCTTGCTATTCCAATATACGTAGGTGGAAAGCTGTATGGATTTATGGCCTATGAAATAGAAAAGAGGCGTAAGTGGAAGACACTAGAGGTCCTTGCCTTAAGGGCTGTTGCTGAGAATATCACCAAGGCCATTGAGCGTAAGCTAGCAGAGGAGGCATTAAAAGAAAGTGAACAAAAATATCGCAGTCTTGTAGAACAATCGTTAGTAGGAATATATATTTTAAGAGAGGATGTATTTGATTATGTCAATGAACATCTGGCTGAGATATTTGGCTATACCCCAGATGAGCTTATAGGGAAAAAGGGACCATTAGACTTGACAGCACCTGAGGATAGGTGGATTGTGCGCAAGAATATTCGAAGGAGTTTAGAAGGGAAAATAAAAGGTATTAGTTATACATTTCGGGGGCTAAAGAAGGATGGGGAAATAATCCATTGCAAGGTATATGGGGCACGGGCTATTTATCAAAATCACCCAGTGATTGTTGGGGTACTAATAGACATTACAGCCCAAAAAAGGCTTGAGGCACAGCTTAGACAAGCACAAAAGATGGAGGCCATTGGTACGCTGGTAGGTGGGATTGCCCATGACTTTAATAATATTCTTACAGCTATTATAGGTTATACTGATTTTGCCCTGCTACAGATTTCTCCTGAACATCCAATTTATAGATACCTAAAAAATATTAGACAAGAGGTAAATCGTGCAATTAATTTAATCAGTAAGCTCTTAGCTTTTAGCCGGAAAAAAGTGCTTGATATGCAGGCAATAAATCTAAATGAAATTTTGAAGGATCTTATTAAATTGCTTGAACGGATTATTGGTGAGGATATTGAACTTAAAGTGAGCCTGGAGGCAGAACAAGCCAACCTAAAAGCCGATCTAGGTGCCCTAGAGGAGATATTTATCAACCTCTGTACCAATGCTAGGGATGCTATGCCAAATGGAGGAAGGCTTACTATTAAAACAAGGAATGTGAAACTTGGCGATGAACATTGCAGGGAGCATTCCTGGGCAAAGCCAGGGGATTATGTGATGCTCATGGTTGAGGATACTGGGATTGGTATGGATAACAAAGTTAAAAATCATATCTTTGAACCATTTTTTACCACTAAGGCACCTGATAGAGGCACAGGGTTGGGACTTGCCATAGTGTATAGTTTAGTAAAGCAACACAAAGGTCTTATTGATGTAGAGAGTAATCCTGGCAAAGGGTCAGTTTTTAAGGTCTATTTGCCCATCATTGAAGAAAGGGTTCTAAGTACCAAGACTAGTCTGCAAGAGGTATCAGTCCCGCCTGGAAAGGGGACAATTTTGGTAGTTGAAGATGAAGAGGCAGTGCGTGCACTAGTAGCAGATATTTTGAAAAATCATGGTTATAGCGTAATGATAGCACCCAATGGAGAAGAAGCGATAAAGTTGTGTAAGGGGAGAGATTTTGATTTAATCATAATGGACTTGATTATGCCCAAGATGGGTGGTCGCCAGGCATATCAAGTAATATCTAAACAGCACCCAAAGACCAAATTTCTTTTTGTAAGTGGTTATAGCCATGATAAGTTAGATTATCAATTTATAGCAGAAAAACAATTACCATTTATGAGTAAGCCCTTTACCTCAAATGAGCTTATAAGTAAGGTAAGTCAGATATTAAGAAAGCAAGAAATTGCAAATCAATCATAAGAATGACCTAAAAGATGTTGATTTCCTATCCTGACCCTTTTTAATCCTGCCTTTTTGGCCGCTTCTAGGCATCTAAGGGCATGAGAAAGGGATGTGGTTGGTAGATCTTTCATAAAAAAATGGGGATAAAATCCTAATAGGCTATAAGGGATATTCGGATTTAAACTGGCTATGAAAGACGCAATTTCTCTCACTTCGGATACATCTACATAACCTGGTACTAATAATGTACTGGCAATGAGCAGTGGTGGCTCTTTGCGCTCATTTATTAGTCCAGAAAGCCATCTAAAGTTGTTCAGGGTTTGTTGATTAGAGACACCACATAGTGCCTTATGTACAGGTTCATGCCAGGCCTTGAGGTCAAATTTGATGCAACCACCAGTCTCTAAAGAAAATTGAGCCATTTTTTCTAGAATCTTTGGGTTTACTGAACCATTAGTCTCCCAGCAGATGCGTAAAATTTGCCCTTTTTTCTTTTTTAATGCAAGTCTTACAAGTGCCAGTGCATGGATCACCTGAGGGGTAGGGTCCCCCCCAAAAAAGCAAATGCAACTGACATTCTCTCTTAATGCAGCATTTGCCAATTCCTCAATACTTACCCAATTTGGTTGCCTTAAACCATACTTAAATGTCCAATTTTGACAATAAAGACAGTTAAAGTTACATGCCTGATAAAAAACAGCAAGGTTATAGTAGCCATACTCTGCCTCTTTTCTATTAGCATATTTGGGATAACCTGCGCCTGTCCCCCCTGGACACACCCAGTCTGCAACACAATTGGTAGGCAGTGGGTCATAATAAAATCTCAAATTGCCCCTTTTTGTACCACCAATGATTCTGCCCTTTTTGTTTTCTCTAATGCCACAGAATCCCTTGCTATTCTCACCTATCTTGCATCTATTGGCACACAACTGACAGGTGTGGCCATTTTCTGTCTTGGGCACAGAAGGAGGAAGCCCAAAGATGACCCTACTATTTTCATGGACCTTAAAAATTTCTTGATATACCTCCTCCCAATGCCCTCTAATACAATCATAACAATACCCCAGGGAGTCAGAGATTATTATTGATGAATTTCCACAATACCGGCATCTGCCCATAAAACTATCATATAATGAAAATCCATATTAGGCAAATTTTTTATCCTGATTATTAAGGTAAAGACAATTGACATAAAGAGATATTTATTAAATAAATTTTGTTATGAGAATATTGTATCTATCTGTTTTTATCTTATTTTTATCCAGCATAGCCATTGGCCAAGTGGCTGTAGTAAAGTTATCTCCTGTTATAGTTACAGCTACCAGAGTCCCTACCCCCCTAACAGAAATAGCCCAACCTGTTACAATAATTACCAAAGAGGAGATTGAAAGGCTTCCAGCAAGGGATGTAGCAGAGGTATTACGGCTTATTCCCTATGTAGTTGTAGACAGGCCTGGATGGCTGGGGTATCCTGCCTCTGCCATTATTCAGGGTTCAAAGGAATATCATGTAACGGTGATGATAGATGGCATCCCTTTAAATCTAAATACAGAGGGAATTGCAGACCTCTCTCAACTGCCCATTGAAGACATAGAAAAGATAGAGATCCTAAAAGGGGCCTCTTCTGCCTTATGGGGCTCTGCCTTGGGCGGGGTAATAAATATCATCACTAGCCCCCCTGGCAAGACAAGGATGCCCAAAGTAGGCCTATGTACTAGCTATGGGGAAGACCATACCCACAGACATGAGGTTAGTCTTTCTGGTTCATTACATAGGCTGGGTTATTTTTTCTCTGGTAGCTATGCAGCCACAGGTGGTTATAGACCAAAGAGTGAGTTTGAGGGAAAGAATTTCCTTACAAAGTTTGGCCTTACTTTAGAAAGGGGGGATCTTACACTCTGGGGTAGCTACAATGATGGAAATGGGGGAATCTTTGAGTTTCCAGAGGAGAAAAGATGGAGTGAGAGGGCCTATGAGAGGGAGATAGTAGGCCTTAAGGCAGACTATGCCTTTATAGAAAACCTAAATACCTCTTTTGGACTCTATTATCTTAGACAAAAAAATGAAATTTATAATTATCCTATAGGGGGTTCAATACCATTTTTAAAGATACACTCTACTGAAAACACCATCGGTTTTACCTTAAATAGCAATTATAAATTGTCTAATTTTCAATGTTTAATAGGTACAGACATAGATAGGACAAAGATAAGTGACATTAAAGCCCTTAAAACCTACTTTAAGAGTGTAACAAAAAAGGCCTTTTATATAAACAATTTATTTTCTATCAACCCCTTTATCTTTAATCTTGGAGGTAGGTTTGATGACCATACAGTATTTGGCTCAAGGTTCTCCCCTTCCTTTGGAATAGTTTGGGATATGCCCCATGATTTTCGCTTTCGTTTCCACATTGGCAGGAGTTTTGCTTATCCACCATTGAGCTATACCTATGTCGAGGTACCACCATTTCAATTGGCAAATCCAGGGTTAAAGGCAGAGAGGGCCTGGATATTTGAAACAGGCATAGAGAAAAAATACCATATATTTGAAGGAAATATAAACTTTTACTATGCCAGGGTAAGGGACGCAGTGGAGCGAAGGATAGTTGACCAATTAGACGGCATGCCCGTTTACAAGCCTATTAATGTGAGGCAAGAGCGTCGTTTGGGAATAGAGGGGAGGTTTCAGTTTAACCTTCCATTTGGTATCAATATGTTTTATAATGGTAATTTCAATGATATTGTCAGCCTTGACAAAAGTGAAACTATTCCTTATATTCCCAGGATTGTTCACAAAATTGGCCTTGATTATGGTTATAAAACCCTCTCCCTTTCTATAAGGGGCCATTATACATGGTGGAATATGCCAAGCCGTTATAAGCCAAATGATAGGCACCTTATCTGGGATGGAAAGGCAACTATCCACCTCTTTAAATCTTGTAAGGCCTTTATTTCTGTATATAACATATTTAATACAGGGGTCTGGTATCTTCCTGAACTTTATCAACCAGATAGGAAGATAGAGGTAGGCATTAGATTTGATTATGGCCTTTAGAAGGATATTTCCAATCTTTATTGCCCTTGTATTTTCTTGCCATAAGGGGCCCCACTATGGGGGTACATTCTATATTGGCACTACCAGTAAGCCCACATCTATTGGTGCCCTGGCCCCAAGGGATACCACTACTGCAACCATATACTTTCTAATTTACAATGGCTTAGTAAATTTTGCCAAAGTTCCTTTTGAGCCTGATTTGGCCAAATCTTGGGATGTCTCTAAGGATGGCTTGGTCTGGACTGTCTACTTAAAGAGGGGCATCCACTTCCATAATGGCCTAGAGGTCACAGCCAAGGATATTGTACATATCTACCAAAGGGCCATTGCTCTGAAAATGGGAAATATAAATAATATTATAAAGCAAATAGAGACGCCAGATAGATATACTATAAAATTTTATCTAAAAAGGCCATATAACCCATTTCCTGTATACTTTGCCCTGCCCATTATGCCAGAAAAGAGTAAGGGAATTATAGGGACAGGCCCATTTAGGTGGGTTGGACAGAGGGGAGATGAAATTATCTTAGAGGCAAATAGGGATTATTTTGCTGGAAGGCCCTATATAGATAGGGTAGTATTCAAAATATACAAAAATCCAACTGCCCTTTGGTCATCGTTGATGCAGGGTAAAATAGACTTTGCCTTCCAGCAGGTAAATCCAGATGAATTTGAGATATTAAAAAATGACCCATCCTTTGTCTGCTTTGAATACCTTTTCCCATTTTGCTATACGATTACATATAATCTAAGCGATGAGCTCTTTAGGGATAAGAGGGTAAGGCAGGCCATCTCCTATGCCATCAACAGGGAGGAGATTATTGATATAGCCTTGAAGGGGCATGGCAGATTGGCAGATGGCCCATTTTATCTAGACTCTTGGGCAATTAATCCAAATGCCAAAAGATATCATTATAATCCAAAGAGGGCAATCTCCTTACTCTATGAGGCAGGTTGGCGGATGGAGGGTGGGGTGCTAAAAAAGGGCAATAAAAGGTTTGTCTTTACCTTACTCCTGGATAAAGGGGACGAATTAAAAGAAAAGGTGGCAAAGATCATCTATTGTCAGTTGTTAAAAGTAGGCATAGAGATGAGGATAAAATCTGTTAAACCGATAAACTTAGTTAATGACTATCTTACTTTAGGAAATTTTCAGGCCGCATTCATTGAGTATCGCACATCCAGGGAGCCTGATATGTGTACATTCTTCTGGAAGCCACCAAATATAAATGAGAACTTCTCTGGCTATGATGGTCCCAATTTAAAGCATCTTTTGGAAGAGGGCAGGAGGGCTATGGATATAGAGAAAAGGATTCAGATTTATCAAAAGATCCATGCCATGGTTATGGAGGACCAACCTGCAACTTTCCTCTTCTTTAGGACGATTTTTGGGGCATTTTCTAAAAGGTTCTTTATACCAAGGGCCCTATTAGATGAACCTTATAATGTCCAGGGCATAAGATGGTGTTATTTAAAAGGATAAATATCCCTCATGGTATGTTCTTTACCCTATTTTCTTTATTTTTGCTTATATCTACTATCTCTATTTTGGGTCTGGGCATCTTTTGGATAAGCACAGGTAAGATGGCCATTGAGATCACTGCCAAAAGGCAATTTGCTATTATTGCCACGCGTGTAGGTAGTGAGATAGAGGGTATTGTAAATACCCCATTGAACACCCTTAATTATATTGCTACCCTCTCACATACACTTCCCTCTAAAGATCTGTTTAAAAGGGGATTTTTAGTTGATTTGACCATTAAATATCCATTTTTAAAAAGGATTGCCTATATAGGTATGGATGGGAGGGAGGAGATAAATACTGACCTAGAGGGGGTGTTAAGGGATAGATCAAGGGAGCCTGCCTTCCTTACAGCCATTAAGGGGAAGACATATATCTCAGAGGTCTATATCAATTCAGAAAATATTCCTATGATGACAATAGCCATCCCTATAAAGAGATTGGGGGAGACTATTAGGGTACTCATGGCACAGGTAAGCCTAAAGGAGATGTGGAACCTGATTGATGGTATACACATTGGCAAGGGAAGCAGGGTTTGGTTAGTCTCTAAAGAGGATAGGCTCATTGCCTATCCTGATAAAAAATGGGTATTAAAGGGAAGGGATATGGGGTATCATCCAGCCATTAAGGCCTTGGCTTCAGGCACCCATTCCCTGCATTATAAGGATGAGACAGGAGAGGAATATCTGGCATATGCCCATCTTCTACCCAACCTGGGATGGAAGTTGGTGATTGAGCGACCCACAAAGGAGATATTTCTTTCGGTAAGCCACCTAAGGCATCAGGCAATGTTCTGGGGGGGTATAAATTTCCTGCTTGCCTTGGCACTCTCCTATTGGTTTAGTAAAAGACTGACTAGGCCTATTATTGCAGTTGCAAAAGGAGCAAAGTCCATTGCCAATGGCAACCTAGAGTACCAGATAGATATAAAAAGGAAGGATGAAATAGGAGAGTTGGCAAATAGCTTTAATCATATGGCAGTTTCACTAAAAGAGATGGTGCATGCCCTTAGGGTGGCAAAGGAGGAGGCAGAGGTATCTAAGAAGAGGTTTGAGGAACTATGGCTAAGCATTCCAGATATGGTATTTACACTGGATAAAAATGGTAACTTTGTTGATCTGAATAAAGAGGTAAAGAATATCCTGGGTTATGAGATAGAAGAATTAAAAGGGAGGCCTTTTTCTACAATTGGGGTAGAATGCGAAGAAATATTAAACAAGATAGAGGAAAAGGGGGTTAAAGGGGGGACAATAAGGGGGGTTGAGGTAAGATTAAAGTGTAAAAAAATGGGAGAAAAGATCGGTGAACTAAATTTAAGGTTAAGACGTAATGGAGAAAAACCTGATTTGATTTTAGGTATAATTAGGGATATAACAGTCAAGAAACAATTAGAAAATCAAGTAATGGAGGCAGAGAAGCTAAAGGCACTAGGGGAGATGGCAAGTGGGGTGGCCCATGACTTTAATAATCTACTGGCTATTATCCTGGGGAGGATAAGCTTGATAAAGATGAGGGGACTGCCCGAAAAGGCCCTAAAAGATATAGATATTATTGAGAAGGCAGCCCTAGATGGGGCAGAGACCGTAAAGAGGCTTCAGTATTTTTATAAGAGACAACCAACGGATAAGATCCCTCTTGATATAAACAAGGTAATAGAGGAGGTAGTCCTCACGACCAAATTTCAGTGGCAGGATGAGGCCCAAAAAGAGGGTATATTTATTGAGGTAGATACAAAACTTGGGGACATCCCCCCTATCCTTGGAAATAAATCGGGGCTCTTTGAGGTATTTTCTAACCTTATCTACAATGCCGTGGATGCTATGCCAAAAGGCGGTAAAATCTTTATAGAGACAAAGAAGGAGGATAATTCTATACTGATCTCCTTTTCTGATACGGGTATTGGCATGTCTAAGGAAGTGAAATCTAGGGTATTTGAACCATTTTTTACAACAAAACTTGAAAAAGGGAGTGGACTGGGCCTAAGTATCTGTTATGGGATAGTAAAGGAACATGGTGGAAGCATGTGGGTGGAGAGTGAGGAGGGCAAGGGGACTACCTTCTTTATAAGCCTCCCATTAAGAACATAAAATGCAAAGGCCTAAAATATTGGTGATAGAAGACGAACCTGAGATAAGGGAGCTTTTAGTAGAGTTTTTAGACCTGCTTGGCTATGAGGGGGTAGTGGCAAGGGATGGAGAGGAGGGATTAAGGCTTTTTAAAGAGGCAAAATTTCAATTAGTACTTACTGACTTAGGTATACCTAAACTATCTGGAATTGAAGTGGCTGAAAGGATAAAGTCTATCTCGCCCAAGACCTTTGTAGTCCTTATTACCGGTTGGGGCAATGAGATAAAGGCATCTTCATTTGTTGACTATATATTGACAAAGCCATTTAAGTTAGATAGGTTAAAAACATTATTAAATAAGGTTTTTAAGAGGTAGTGATATATTTCATGTATCCTTCTCGTTTTAATATCATCATCCCAGATTATCCAGAGCCCAAGAAATATCTATGTTTTAATACCTTAACTCAATCCATGGTAGTCCTGGATAAAGATATAGTAGAGATTTTGAAAAGAAAAAAGATACCTTCTGATAAGAGTAGAATTATAAACAATTTATGCAAACTTGGCATTTTGGTTGAAGATCATGTAGATGAAGAAAGGGTATTAAAGTATTTGTTTGACAGAATAAAGTATGATAATTCTATTTTTCATATCACCGTCCTCACTACCTATGATTGTAATTTTTCTTGTGTCTATTGTGTTGAGGAGGGGGTAAAGGGACCTAGCTATATGAGTAGTAAAACCAGTGCAAGGGTTGTAGATTGGATCAAAGATAAGGCCAAGGAGAGGGGACCAAAGACAATAAATATCACCTTTTATGGTGGGGAGCCCTTGCTTCATGTATCCCCAATTGAATTTATAAGTAGAGGGATAAAGAAGTGGGCAGAGGAAAATGGGATAGGATTTTCATTTGGGATAATTACAAATGGCTCCTTATTGAGGCCCAAATTGATAGAGCGCCTAATCCCCTTAGGTCTTAAGGGGGCAAAGATTACTATTGATGGGATAAGGGAGGTTCATGATAAAAGGAGGCCATTTAAGGGGGGAAAGGGCTCATTTGATATCATCATAAAAAATGTCATTGAGGCAGTGGATAGAATTGCTATCCATCTGGGTGGTAATGTAGATGAAGAGAGTATCCATAAAATACCACTCTTTTTAGACTATCTAGAGGAGATAGGATTAAAGGAAAAATTGGCAGAGGTGGATTTTAAGCCCATTATGGGACAAATTGGCACTGCAAGAGGGGCCTGTTATACTACATCCCTTTCAGATAGTAATATATTTATTGAGCTTTTTAATATAAGAAAGGAGCTTATAAAAAGGGGATTTAAAACAAGGCGGGGATTTGGAATAGAGTTCTGCAAGATGGTGAATAATGAGCTGGATGTCTCCATTGACCCCATAGGAAATATCTATAAGTGCCCAGCCATGGTGGGGAGGGATGAGACCTTAGTTGGCAATATCTATGAAGAGGAATTTGATTATCGCTTTATTGAGATGATGACAGAAGATGTATGGAAAAAATGCATCCACTGCCCATATGTACCATTGTGTGGGGGTGGTTGTAGATATGCCGCCTATCTAAAAACAGGTGATTTCTATGGCATTGCCTGTGAAAAGAGGTATTTTGAGGCTATCCTCCCAGAGATAATCAAGCTAGAATATAAATACCAGTGTGCGGTTTAATAAGCCCTATGTGTCAATTTTACCCAAATTTCCCTTTAATTGTGTCTATTACCATATTGTAATTTCTTTTTCATTTTTGTTCTCTGGCTTGTCAAATTAAAGTAGATTATGCCGATATCTCTAGAAAAGATCTCTGGCATCCTTTATGCATTCCAAAAATAGAAATTAAATAGACAAAGGAGGTGAAAGAAAATGAAGGTAATTAAAGTAGGTAAAAAGTATGGTAGAGTACACCCTATGGGCTGCTGCTGGTATATCTATGGGGGTTATATGCTTGGCTGGTGATCAAAAAAGAGGGAGAGACAATGTCTCTCCCTTAAATAAATTTTTCTCCTTAGATGCCCTTCTTTAATCTATAAATGAACTCCATTATCTATGACCAAAGCATTAAGACAAGGTTTTTGGCCACCCTTTTTGCCAATATAGGGGGGATGGGTCTAAGCTTTTTAGCAGGGATTATCATAGCCAGGGGATTGGGCCCAGCAGGCTATGGAAATTTTAATTTTTTGCTAGGTAGCTTTGCCTCTATTATCCTTTTGCTTGATATGGGCACAGCATCTGCATTTTATACATTTCTTTCCCAAAGAAAAAGGGGGAAGGGGTTTTATCTTTACTATTTTCTATGGATAGGGATAGAGTTTTTAGTGGCATTCCTCCTTATTTCCTTTATCCTCCCTGATTCATGGAAGGATAGGATTTGGCTAGGGCAAAAAAGGGAAGTGATAGTTTTGGCCTTTTTGGCAAGTTTTATGATGGCAAAGGTATGGCAGACAGCAACTCAAGTAGGGGAATCCATCCGTGCCACAGTCATTGTCCAATTGCACAATATCATATTGGCAGGCCTACATCTGTGTATTGTATTAGCCTTGGTCTCAGTCCACCGCTTGACGATTACAAACCTTTTCTTGCTGATTATATTTGAATATCCATTATTTGCACTTATACTAGCAGCAAGATTGAGACACAACTTAATAGAATCAAAAGAAGAGACCCGCTTATCAAATGTAATTAATGAATTTAAGGCATATTGTGCCCCCCTTGTCCTTTATACGATTGTGGGTTTTGCCTATTCATTTGCTGATACCTGGCTGTTGCAAAGGTTTGGTGGGGCAGTCCAACAGGGATTTTATTCCATCAGCTTAAAATTTACCACTATTTGCCTTATTGCTACTACATCCATGTTAAATATCTTTTGGAAGGAGATAGCAGAGGCAAGCGAGCGCCAGGATCAGGAGAGACTCTATCAACTATATAAAAGCACATCCCGTGCACTTTGCTTTGTGAGTGCGTTGGGGGCCTGTTTTCTTATTCCATTTAGCAAGGAGATAATTTATCTCTTGCTTGGACCAAGATATGAAGCAAGTTGGCCTTGTTTGGCAATAATGTTTTTATATCCTATACATCAATCATTGGGTCAAATCAATGCAAGTTATTTTTATGCCACGGCCCAAACCAAACTCTATTCAAATCTCAGCATTATTATGATGATGACCACTATTCCTATTACATACTTTGTATTGGCATCCCCCTCTGCCACAGTCCCTGGTCTGGGATTAGGCTCAGTTGGTCTGGCATTAAAGGTTGTTGTGCTTCAAATAATATGGGTGAATATATTCTCTTATTTTATAAGCAAGCTATCCAGATGGCGATTTGATTTTTTATATCAATTCGCAACTACAATACCCTTACTTCTTGTATCTTTTACTGTCAAACAATTTTTGATTTACAGTTCACATCTATTAAATATCTCCCTTCATCCTTTACCCTTAATACTGTGTTCTCTACCTCTTTACATTTTGGTAACTGCCTTGATTATCTATCTGTTTCTAGGACTTAGTGGAATGGGAAAAGATATGATTTCAAGTTTTATCAATCTTCTTAAGGTTGAGTGCCCTTAAGTTATTATTTTTTTAAATAACCCTTGACACAAGAGAATAGCCCAGGTAAAAATCACATTTGTGAATCGAGCAGAGTATCTCATATTGCGTAATTTAGTGAATGGGCCAAAGGGCTATTGGCAATTAATCAGGAATATGGATATAGATATCCGTACATTCCAAGATTCATTAAAAGGGCTCTTGGAAAGAGAAATTATAGACCATAAAGCAGGTCTTTTTTCTCTCACCAAAAGTGGTTTGAGTGAGGCAAAGAGGTTTGGGTTTAGTGGTTTTCGGTCAATTGTCTGTCCAGATTGTGGTGGAAAGGGTATATCCTTAAAACCCTTTATGGAAATCTTAGAAAGATTTGAAGAATTGGTTAAATTTAGGCCAAGGGCAATATCTGAGTATGACCAAGGTTATATTGAACCTAAAGACACTGTAGCTAGGGTATTTTTGATGTATGAACTAGGGGATGTAGAGGGAAAGGAGATCGTCTTATTGGGGGATGACGATTTGACCTCTTTGGCCTTATTGCTCACAGGGTGGCCTAAAAGGGTTACAGTGTTAGAAATAGATGAGCGCATCTTGGAGTTTATTAATGATATTAAAACTGATAAAGGATGGGATAATTTGGACTTAATCCGCTATGATGTCAGAGAGCCTGTTTCAGATAAATTAAAGGAAAGTTTTGATGTATTCTTTACAGACCCTGTAGAGACAAGGGAGGGCATACGTCTTTTTCTCTCTCGTTGTGTCTCTACACTTAAAGGGACTGAGGGTGTAGGCTATTTTGGGCTAACGCACCTAGAGGCATCAAGGGCAAAATGGCACACTATCCAACAAGATATCCTCAATATGGGTTTTGTCATTACTGATATTATTCGCAACTTTCATACATATCTTTTAAATAGAGATGATATTTTAAACCTGGGTCTAAGGGTGGTAAAAGATGCCCCAGTATCTGTAAATCGCCCAGATATAGACTTCTATACCTCCAATCTATTTCGCATCTATGCAATAAAAAAGCCAGAGCCAATTTTAAAAGATAAGGTGGAGCTTGGGAGGGATTTATATTTTGATGAAGAGGCCTATGTTACAAAAAAATAGGAGAATAAAGTGGCAAGGCACCTAATCTTAGAACTCTGGGGTTGTAATGAGGAGGTTATAGACTCTGAGAGGACTATAAAGGATATATTAAAGGAGTGTACATATGTATCTGGGGATACCCTGATTGATATTAAGACCCACAAGTTTGAGCCTCAGGGCCTAAGTGCGGTAGCCATGCTAAATAGCTCCTTTATGAGTATTCATTCCTGGCCTGAGATGGGTTATGCAGCCGTTGACATCTATACCACCTCTCAGGATACAGACCTAGATAAAATTGTCATTATAATAAAAAAATTATTGATGCCAGACAAAATCCAAGTACTCAACTTTAGAAGGTAATTTGATAAAAAGGAGCTCGATTAGTCAAGTCAATAGATTACTTAGAGGCCTTTCTTCTATATAAATAGAAGGCAAATGCCCCTATTGTTATAATTAAGGCAATGCCTTGAGTAATTGTGAGGAAAGGGAGGAGCCTTGGTCTGGGGTCTCCTCTAAAAAATTCAATAAAAAAGCGGAAAGTACTGTGCAATATTAAATAGAGAAAAAATAGTTGACCTTGACCATAGGTTATTAATTTTCTTTTCTTTATCAAAATCAGGATAAAAAAAATTAAAAAGCATGAGAGGGCGTGGTAGAGTTGAGTAGGGTGTAGAGGTATGCCTATCGGGGCAAGGGACTGGGGGTCTTTAAAGGTTATTGCCCAAGGCAGATGGGTTGGTCTTCCATAACAACACCCTGCAGAAAAACAGCCAAAACGGCCTATCCCCTGGCCTAAGGCCAAGGCAGGGGCTACTAAATCTGCCATTTGCCAAAAATTTAGGCGATGCCTGCGTATATAAAAAAGACTAGCCAATAATGAAGAGAATACCCCCCCGTAAAAGACAAAACCCCCCTTCCAAATCTGTATTGCCTCTAGGGGTCGGGATTTAAAATAGGGAAGGTCAAACATTACATAGAGGAGCCTGGCCCCAAGGATACCAAAGAAGAGGAGCCAAAAGGCAAGGTCAAATATTACTTCCTGTGGAATTCCATCCTGTCTTGCAGTCCTTAGGGTTAGGGCAAGGCCTGAAATAAGGCCTATGACTACCCAGACCCCATAAGAATATATAACAATAGGGCCAAATCTAAAAATGATAGGATGCATTAGTTTAATTCTGCCCTTTTTCCTGTGTCTTGTATGGCCAAATTAAGCAACAATAAAAAGATACCTATAGAAATAGCACTATCAGCTATATTAAAGGCGGGCCAATGATGTTTTCCTATGTGAAAATCAATAAAGTCTATTACCTCACCCATAAATAGTCTGTCAACGAAATTGCCTAATGCCCCACCCAAGATAAGGCCACAGGCAATTATTTTTAAAAAATTGATGTCTTTGGTACGGTATAAATAAAAAAATAATGCCAATATGGCTATGGCAGTAAGCAACAGCAGGAAGGCCTCCTTAATAAATGACTGATTTTCGGCAAATATGCCAAAGGCTGCCCCTGTATTACGGATATGGATCAAATTCAAAAAAGATGTCAATTTTATCATGTCTTTATAAGGAATGAGATATTTTGCTACTAACCACTTACTTATCTGATCAGATCCAAAGACTATAAGTCCAATGCCTAAGAACCAACTGTACTTCACTTTAAAAGCCTTATCACCTGTTGGCAGCGTTCACAGAGCATAGGATATTCTGGGTCTTTCCCTACACTGGGGTGGTGTTGCCAACACCTACTACACTTAGGAAAATCATACGGCCTAACAAATATCTTAAGATTTGGGATATGTTCACTCTCTAGCGTTACCTCAGATAATTTATCAACTAACTGCACATGTGAGACAATAAAGATAGTAGCCAGGTCCTTTAGATATCGTTCTAATATGGATTTTGATGTAAGTGAGGGTTGTATGATTACCTCTGCATCTAGGGAATGACCAATTAGCTTATTGCGGCGTGCCCTCTCTAAGGCCCGATTAACCTCTGAACGTATGGCCAAGAGCTCCCTCCAGCGCCTTTCTAAGTCTTCATCCTCATATTCAGGCTTTACATCAGGGAACTTTGTCAAATGTACACTCTTTGGCCACCCTTCTATATAGGGTAAACATTGCCAAATCTCCTCTGCTGTGAAGGCAAGGATAGGGGCCATAAGCCTTACAATCACTTCAATCAATTCCCACAGTGTGGTTTGGGCAGCCCTTCTCTCTATAGAATCTGGGTAAAATGTGTAAAGACGATCCTTTATTATATCCAGATAAAAGGCACTTAAGTCTACTGTGCAGAAATTGTGTAGACTGTGGTAAACAATATGAAATTGATAATTTTTATAGGCCTTCCTTATACGGGTAATCAGACATTGGAGGCAGTGCAAGATATACTTATCAATCTCCTGACGCCTTTCATATGGTACAAAATGGCTTTCTGGCTTGAAGTCATAAAGGTTTCCCAAGATAAATCTTAGGGTATTGCGGATCTTCCTATATCCATCTGTAAGTTGGTTTAGGATTCTGGAGGAGAGTTTGATATCATCTTGGTAGTCAGATGCAGCTACCCACAGCCTTAGGATTTCAGCACCATATTTATCAATTATATCCTTGGGGTAAATAACATTTCCTAAAGACTTTGACATCTTCTTTCCCTGCTCATCTACCACAAAACCATGGGTAAGTACTGCCTTATAGGGGGGTTTCCCCTTTATGCCTATTGAAGTAAGTAAGGAAGATTGGAACCAACCCCTGTGTTGGTCACTGCCCTCTAAATACAAATCTGCTGGCCAACTTAAGTCTTGCCAATAAGGGTGTTCTTCCAAAATGGCTATATGGCTTACCCCAGAGTCAAACCATACATCTAATATATCTGATTCTTTATCAAACTCTGTACCTCCACAATGAGGACATGTGGTATTGGGTGGGAGCAATTCTTTGGCCTCATACCTAAACCAACAGTCTGCACCCTCCCTTTCTATCAAGCTGGCTACATAATCAATAATTTCTTTATTTACAACAAAATTTCCACAATTTTTGCAATAAAATATAGTAATAGGCACACCCCATACCCTCTGGCGTGAAATACACCAGTCAGGGCGCTGTGCCAACATAGCCTCCATGCGCTCTTTCCCCCTTTGCGGAAACCACTTTATCTTTTCAATTGCCTCTAGGGCATTCTTTCTGAGCCTTTTCTTTTCCACAGAAATAAACCACTGCTCTGTAGCACGGAGGATCACTGGTTGCTTGCAGCGCCAACAATGAGGGTAGCTGTGGACAATGGTATCTTCTTTAATCAATGCCCCAACCTCTTTTAATTTTTCATTGATTAATGGATTTGCATCAAAGACAAATTTTCCTGCAAAAAAGGGGACATCCTCGGTAAAGCATCCATTGTCATCTACAGGGGAATAGATCTCCAGATTATAGGAAAGGCCACTTTCATAGTCTTCCTGCCCATGGCCAGGGGCAATGTGTACGCAGCCCGTGCCTGCCTCTAAAGTTACATAGGATGCCAGGATAATAATGGATTTCCTGTCTATGAATGGGTGCTTACACCTTTTGCCTTTAAGGTATTTTGGAGAGACCTTTGTCAATATCTTGTAATCTTTATAACCAAAGTCCTCCATACATAAAGAACAGAGCCTTTCTGAAAGGATTAATACTTCTTCATTTACCCTAACGGCTACATAATCAAACTCTGGGTTTAGGGCAATGGCCAAATTTGAGATGAGTGTCCATGGTGTAGTGGTCCAAATGACTACATAGATTTGATTTCCCTTAAGGACTGGGTATTTATCAGAAATCTTAGAAATTAATGGAAATTTTACAAAAATGGAGGGTGCCCTCTGCTCTTTATATTCAACCTCTGCCTCTGCCAAGGCCGTTTTGCAGTGCGGACACCAATAAACGGGCTTTTTACTTCTATAGACGCTACCATCTAAAAGAAATTTACCAAATTCTCTGACAATGGTCGCCTGGTATTTGGGGTCCATGGTCAAATAAGGCCTTTTCCAGTCTCCGCTGACCCCTAAACGCTTAAATTCCTCACACTGGATATTGACATACTTTTCTGCATAAGATTGGCAATGCCTTCTAATGGCCAGCTTGTCCATCTCCCCTTTCTTCTTTCCTAATAGCTTATCTACTTGGTGTTCAATGGGCAGGCCATGGCAGTCCCAACCAGGCACATAAGGGCAATGAAAACCCATCATTTGCCTAGATTTGACAACAAAGTCCTTTAGTATCTTGTTTAGGGCGGTCCCCATGTGGATATGGCCATTTGCATAAGGTGGGCCATCGTGTAATATAAATAGGGGATTTCCTCTAAATGTCTCTTGCATCAATTGATAAAGATCATTGTCTTCCCACATTTTTAAGATCTTGGGTTCTATTTGAGTAAGGTTGGCCTTCATAGGAAAACTGGTATGGGGGAGATTTAGTGTGTCCTTATAGTCTTTATTCTTCATAGTAAACGAAAAGATAGCACAATCGATTTGGTTGTCAAGAACACAAAATATTATTAAAATTTTTCTTCCATATAAGATGACAGCTTTATGTCATTGTGTTAAAATTAAGCGAAAAGAAAGGGGTAAAATATGGAAAAGACAACTACTATAATAAGGGCAAGGGGGAGGCAATTTAATTTACCACCTTTTAAGGATGGTCTTGTTGTAGGAAGGGAAGCCCCTATAGGAAAGAAGGCCTTAGAGAGGGCCATTCAACTCCTTACACCTGAGCAGTTTTTGGGTATTGAGATAGAGGATGAGGTTGTAGGATGTATGTTCATTAGAAAGTCAGACCTGCGAAAGATTGAGAGGGAAAAGATAATAAATTTTATCTTAAGATATATAAAACCTATAATGAATAAGAGGGATACTATCTCCCTTGACCTAGAGATTACTATTGAAGTAGAAGATGAGATTTGAGGATCTAAGGATAAAGGATATCTTTTTAGGCCCAAAGAACTATTATGTTGTTGATTCTACTGAATACAAGTCCCAGGTCTTAAGTCGCCTCCCCAATATCCCAGACCTCCACATACTTGTGCTTGAGGACGGGAGGATATACGGGGTCTATCACCTTGGTCTATTAATAAAGATTCAAAGGGATGGGATATTGGAGGACTTATTAGACTCCTTTTCTGTCCCTGTCCTTTCTTGGGAAAGCAGGATTAAAGAGGTTGAAGAGGTACTTGAAAAGGATAATAAACACTTTCTCCTCATCAAGGATAAAGAGATAGAGCTTGTTATTTGTGAAAAGATGCTCTATCAGATAAGGGCAAAGATCCAGGAGGGCTTAACAAGACTCATAGAAACAATATCAACCCAGACCTTCCCCTATGATTATAAGAAGATATTCTCTGTTATAAGAAATCTTGTTAAATTTGATAGGGCCTGCACTGCCCAGATAAAAAGGGGGTTTAAGGTTGAGGGAAAGATTTTTGGATTTTTTCATAAGATAAGGACAGATTACCTCTCAGGTCATCTCATTGATTATCTCTCTTTAAGGGAGATAGAAGGCCTTAAGACGGCCTATATCCCAGATGCAAAAAGAAGTCAATTTTTTCTTATAAACTATAAGTATCTAAGGGCATATAGGACCATCTACTTTGTACCCATCCGCTCCATATATGGAGAGATGTTGGGATTTATTTCCTTTCTAAAGAAGGAAAGAGATGGATTCTCTGCCTTTGAGCAACACCTACTTTTTGAGGCAGGGGAGGTATTAAAAAGCGTCTTAAGCAATGAGGCAGTCTATGGGTTCCTAGAAGAACGCATAAAGGAGAGGACATATCACTTAGAGGTGCTCTATGAGCTCTCTAAAAGGATTGGCTATAGCCTGGACCTTTATGAGGTAATTCACATCATCTTAGAGAATTTAAGGAGGGTCATAGACTATGACCTGGCCATCTCCCTTATCAAGAGGGGTGAGAAGAAAATAGATATTATCATAAAATATTGTCACCCTGTCTCAAAGAGATTTCTAAAGAGGGCAAAGGAGAGGGCAAAGAAGGCATTTTCCAAATTGGCAGATATCCGCTTACCACTTGGTAGTGAAAAGGAATTATATAGTACTATATACAACGAAAAAGATCCCCCTATAGATGGGAGGATCTCCTCTTATTTTAGGATACCTCTAACTTATGATAAAGAAATACTAGGTATTCTGTATATAGTAAGTCATAAGGAACACCACTTTACAAGGGAACAAATAAATCTCCTCTCATCCATTGCGAGTCAAGCAAGCCTTGCCGTTGCCAAATTAAATGAGATAATCAAAAAGGAGTCTCTTCGTCTTCAATCGATATTTAATGCAATGGATGAGGCAGTGGCATTTATCTCTGAGGAGGGGCAGGTTCTTACCTCAAATGATGCCTTCAACTGCCTCCTGCCTTCTAAGGATTTAAGAAAAATGCCTGACCTGTTTAGACTTGTTGATAAGACCATAAAAGAAAAGGGTTACCAAAAGGTAGAGAAAAGGATTATAAAAAATGGTAAAGAGAGGATTTGTGAGATAAAGACACAATATATACCCTATGAAGAGGAAAAGCATGGTGTAATCCTTATTGTAAGGGATGTTACTGAAGAAAGGAATCTAGAGGAAATTTTGAGGCAACGGGAAAAACTTGCCTCTGTAGGCCTGCTTGCAGCAGGTGTAGCCCATGAGGTAAATAATCCCCTTACCTCTGTTATTGGATTCTCTCAGCTCCTCTTGGCAAGGGACTACCCTCCAGAGATCAGGGATTATTTAAAAGAGATACATAATGAGGCAGAGAGGGCCTCTAAGATTTTAAAGAATCTACTAGCATTTGCGAGGAGGAAAAGGCCAGAGAAAAGCCTTACAAATGTAAATGAGGCACTAAAAAAGGCCCTTGATTTAAGGGCATATGAATTAAAAGTGGATAATATAAGAGTAGTCAAAAGGCTATCCCCTCTACCGGCTACTATGGCCGATATCCAACAATTGCAACAGGTATTTTTAAACCTCATTATCAATGCACAACAGGCCATAAGGCAGGTTAAGGAAAGGGGTACTATCTTTGTCTCTTCTAAGGTTGATAAAAAGAGAAATAAGATTATTGTTGAGATAAAGGATGATGGGCCAGGCATTCCAAAGGAACACCTCACCCACATCTTTGACCCATTCTTTACAACAAAGCAAAGAGGGACTGGCCTAGGTCTCTCTGTCTCTTATGGTATCATCCATGAACATGGAGGCACAATCTATGCCTCTAATAACCCTGATAAAGGGGCAAAATTTACTATAGAACTCCCTATAATTTTACCAAAGGAAGAAGAAATTGTAGATAAAAGGCCAACGCCTGCCCTATCAAAGAAGTTTATCCTGGTCATAGATGATGAAAAGAACATCTGTGAACTTATTAAACAAATACTCTCTGCCGAAGGTCATCTTGTGAAAACCCTATCAAGTGGGGTGGAGGCATTAAAGTTTTTAAAGAAAAATAGACCAGATGTCATTATCACCGATATAAAGATGCCTGGTATGGATGGAAGTAGAATTTATGAGGAGATAAAAAGGATTGATTCAAATTTGGCAAAAAGGATAGTATTCATTACAGGTGATATATTAAACAAGGAAACACAGGCCTTTTTAGAAAAGACAGGGGCATTAAATCTGCCAAAACCATTTAGCATAAATGAACTAAAAGATATCATTTATGATGCCTTAAATGTATAAAGCCCGCATTTTATCAGTAGATGACGAGGTCTCTGTGCGCCAGGCAATCAGTGAATTCTTAAAAAATAAGGGTTATTTTTCCCGTTCTGCAGCAAATGCAAGGAGTGCACTCCTAGAGCTAAGAAGGCGTCCATATGACCTTATTATCATTGATATTCTCATGCCAGGTGAAGATGGAATCTGGCTTCTTAAAAGGGTAAGGAGAGAATTTCCTGATCTGGCAACCATTATGCTTACGGCTGTAGGGACAACCCAAATGGCAATAGATTGCCTCAAGGCAGGCGCCTATGACTACCTTATTAAGCCCATCAATTTTGAGGAATTGGAATTATCCATCGAAAAGGCCTTAGAGAAGAGACAGCTTGAGCTCAAGGTCAAGGAACATCAGGTACACCTAGAAGAGATGGTAGATGAGAGGACTGCCCAATTAAGAAAGGCCCATCAATTGCTGAAAAAGAGCCAGCTTGAGATCATTCACAGACTATCAATGGCCGCCGAATTTAAAGACATAGAGACAGGCGCCCACATCAAGAGGGTAAGTGAATACTCTGCTGCCATTGCCAAAAACCTAGGTATGTCCCCTCATGGAGTAGAATTGATTTTATATGCTAGCCCTATGCATGATATAGGGAAGATAGGAATCCCTGACCATATTCTGTTAAAAAAAGGAAAACTCACACCTAAAGAGTGGGAGATTATGAAAAAACACACTATTATAGGGGCACAGATACTTTCCAATTCAGATTTTGAGCTTCTAGAGGTAGCCAAAGTTATTGCCTTGACCCATCATGAGCGTTATGATGGAAAGGGATATCCACAGGGGCTAAAGGGAGAGGATATCCCTATAGAAGGAAGGATTGTCTCTTTGGCAGATGCCTTTGATGCCCTAACCTCAAAAAGGCCTTATAAGCCAGCATTTTCTATTGAAAAATCAATCTCTATTATCAAAGAAGAAAGGGGAAAGCAATTTGATCCAAACATAGTGGATACATTCCTGGATATAAAGGAAGAGATATTGAGTATAAGAGAAAACATAAAGAGGCCTATAATTCAAACTAAATTGGCTAAAATACTATAGAATGTCCAAAATGGGTCTTCTATATCATGTACACCTGCATATTCCCTCAATTTCTTTCTAAAATAGACCCCTAATCTTATGGGCCCAGCATCGGTTAAGACAACTTCATCTTCTATTTCCTTTTCTGTCAAAAATGCTACCCTTGTACCCTCAAACAAAATGCCTAGGCCATCCCTCCAACCAGGGTGATATCCCCTCCAATCCAGGTAATTAATATCATAGTCCTCCACAAGCCTATTAAAAGATTTAGGCACAGAATTATTATGATGATTAGACAATACAAATATCGAATAGCGGGGGTACATTTTTGTAATCTCCCCTATCATATCCCTCTCACCATGACCATAGACACCTAGGCCCCTTACCCCTATTGTTCTGTCTAATGCCCTTATGGCCTCTTTTAATGTTGGTCCTTTTGGGTGTATGGTCTCATCAAAGAGCAAAAATATCACTTTATCATTAAAAGATTTGATAAATTCAAAAAACATCTTGGCATAAGCAATGTCTCTCCCCCCATAGCTTGAGCGGATAAACTTGTCAATTACAGGAATGACACATATCTCTTTGCTGACAGAGGTTATAGCTGCTAATAAAGAGAGCAATTCCCTCACCCGACAAGTTTCTGATAAATATACCTTAATCAATGCAAAGATGTCCTCTATGAGGATATCGTTTGGGATAAAGAGCTGAGCAAACTTGGCCCTTTTGGAAATATCAAAATCTTCTAGGGATAAAATACGAGAACATAAAGATATTGCCTCTAAATATGGTTTTTTATCACCCTCGGTCAACTCTAGATTGGCATTTAATTGATATAACTTAAATAATATGCGTTCTTTTATCATCCGATCAAGCCATGTATCTACTATTGCCTTTATGTTTTTTTCCTCTAATTGCCTTATTTCTATCCATTTATCGATGACTTTTTTAAGCCATTTATCATATCCTTCCTTTAGCTGTGACTTGAAGGACGGAATCCCCCAACCAGATGGGGCACCCATAGTGGCATTGTGTAAGGTAATAATAGGCGCATGGGTATATTTGCTTATTTCAAAGGCTATTTTTTTTGCATTTTTTAACTCAATAGCTGTGCATTTTAGCAGTGCATCAAAATATTCAAGGTCAAGATTGGGATAGCGAGGCCAGTATATAAGCCTTTTAAAGGGTATAAATTTAGGCCATACACCTTTTAATAAAATATCCCTTACTAAGGGATGGGCCATGAATATATCCTTTTCTATTTCCCTTTTTAGCCCTTCTATCCCAAGTGTCTTAATCAAAGACAGGGTTCTATAAATCTCTTTTAAGGTAAATCTCTCCTTTTTCCATAATTTTTTAGTTATAAGGACAAATTCTTCAAAATCTAATCCCAAATTCCATTTCTTAATAACAAAATCTATTCCCTCTTTGATCTCCTCAAGGGATAGAGGACGTTTTAGGTGGTCAAGTTCAAAGGTCTCAAGGCATGAACAAATAAAATAGTTTAAATGATCTGAACATGGGGTGATATTAAATATATCATTTATAAAATCTTTAATTTCATCACTATCACTTTTTATGGCCAAATCACAGGCCTCTCTAAATCGATGAAAAATCTCCTTATAAAGCGTGGTTTCATCTCCTTTTACCGAATTTTTATTGAAAATCACTAGTCTAAGGGATTAAAAATTTGATTTTTATTATCTAGGTAAGACCGGATAGGATATTTTGTCAATATCTGGTTTTTTAACGAAATTCGTCCCTTGACAATGTTACGCCTTCTTGTTAAAAGACACCAGGCTTTGAGCAGGGGATTAGGATGAGGGTACTAGTAGTAGATGATGAAGAGTTTATTAGGGACTACTTGAAAGAGGTTATGACACTATTTTGTTGGGAGGTAAACAGTGCTAAGGATGGCCTTGATGCACTGAGGATGCTACAAAATGACCACTATGATGTTGTAGTTACCGATGGAGAGATGAACGAGATGAGCGGGCCTGACCTGACAAGGGCTATAAAGGAAAAGTATGCCGATATTTATGTTGTTGGTTTGAGTGGTTCGCACCTTAAAGAGGAATTTGAGGCCGCAGGTGCTGATGCATATATAGAAAAGCCTATAGATTTAAAAGAACTAAGGATGGCAATAGAGGGGTGTCTTATAAAGAAACCCTACCCATCAGTATAAGTGAAAAGGAAGATTATAGTCTTTACTGACCTTGATGGTACTTTACTTGATTATCATACCTACAGTTTTGAAAAGGCATTACCTGCCATAAGGCTTCTAAAACAAAGAAAAATACCACTTATTCTCTGTTCAAGCAAAACTAGGGTTGAAATTGAACATTACCAAAAGAGGCTTGACAATCAACACCCATTTATCTCTGAAAACGGGGGAGGGATATTCATACCCAAGGGCTATTTTAGGTTTGATCTTGCCCATTTAGGCTATCCTATAAGAGAAAACCATAAGTATTTTATAATCTCTCTTGGAATGACCTATTCTATTCTAAGAAATGCCATTAATTTATTGCAAAAAAGGGGTTTTAAAATAAGAGGCTTTGGGGATATAGCTGCCAAGGAGGTAGCTCAGATCACAGGCCTTGGTCTAGAGGAGGCAAGATTGGCAAAACTTCGTGATTTTGATGAACCATTTTTATTTGAGGGGGATGAAGAATCTCTTTTAAAGGCAATAAAAGAAATGGGGCTAAATTGTATTTGTACTAAAGAGGGATTCTATCATTTAATGGGTAAAAACGATAAAGGAAAGGCAGTAGAAATACTAACAAGGCTATACAAAAAGGAATTTTCTTACATTGTTACTATAGCCCTGGGAAATGGGCCTAATGACATCCCTATGCTTGAAAAGGTAGATTATCCCATCCTCTTAAAGAACCCACATGGTAGCTACAATAACATCTTAAGGCCCCACTTCATAAAGGCAGGTATTGCCTCTGCAGGGTGGAATAAGGCCCTCATCGATCTTCTTCCCTTATTAGAATGAACTTATACTACTTCCTTTACCAGTATATTGGCGGCCTCTTCCTGATTTAGAGACAATTGTGTGTCCTGAATAGCAATCTCCACTGCCTCACCAGCAGGTGCCATTACCTTAAGTACCTCTCCGGGCACGATACCAGACTTTAATAGACGTTGTTTAAGACTAGAGTCTCCTATAAGTTTTATGACCTCTCCCATTTGACCAGCTTGAAGTTTATTTAATGGAAAGATCTCTTCAGAATCTCCCTTTATCTTCTTAGGGCAGGGACCTCTTTTTCCATATTGAACAAAGTAGTAAAAATTTGTGAGCCAGCTAGGTGCCCCTTCTGGGCACGTTTCAATAAACTCAGTAAATTTCACAATACGATTCATTGTCTCAGGGGAGACATAGTGTTCAATACGACAGGCATCCCTTGCAGCAACCTCCTCCTCCAGGCCCAAGGTTTGATGTAAGAATTTAAATAGCGATTTATGGCGACTGTAAATCTCTTCAGCTATCTTTCTTCCTTCCTCTGTCAGTTCTATATAGCCATAATATTCGTGTTCTATTAGGCCCTTTTGGGCCAAGGCCTTTAGGGCTACTACTACTGAAGACATCTTTACCTTTAGCTGCTTTGCTACATCCTTTACCCGCACTACCTTTGACCTCTGGCTAATTACATAAATGGCCTCTAAATAATCCTCTGCACTCTCTGTTAAAGCCATTTTTACCTCTAAATATGTTTATTCTTTCTAAATTTTAATTTATTTTTTATAGATTGTCAACACAAAATGGTGAGTTGAGGGCCTGCTCTCCCCAATAGACAAAGACATTTACACCTTCTATATCTGCCTTTTCCTTACCGAGGGCAACCTGAGTAACTCGGGAGATGGTATCCATCTCGGTTGCCAAGAAGCTCCCTTTGAGTAATTTTATATCTCTATAATCAGGGGTAATAATAACCAAATCACGGTACCTTTTCTTTCCATTGTCTGGCTCTGGAATGCCATAGATGAGATAAGGTGAGAACCTCAGCTCTGCCCCTACCTCCTTATAGGTTAGGATCTCAAAGATCAATTCAACAGTTTCCCACATCTGTAATGGCTCATCCTGACGATATGCCAAGATACCACCCTCAATGATTTGTTTTATGTCTGAAGGGGTCCCCCTTAGGTCCAAATGTGATAGGGCCTTATTATAAAGATAACTAAGCGAATCAAGACCCTTCTTAAAGACAATATCACTATCTGTCAGGATCCTTTTTATATTCCTTAGGCTCAGCATTTCCTTTAGGGTTGGGCTTTTCCGCATGGCAATATCTTCCACTGAGGTATGACGGTAAATGGGTAATTCGTTATCCAATACCAGGATATCGTCATTACAGGTATAGATTTTAAGGTCCCTGACCTCCCTTCCCTTATAATCTGCCTTTTTTAAGAGGTCTTTGATGAGATCCTCAGCTGGCGTTATCTTTCCCCCATACTTTTTTATCTTTTCTAATATAGAATTATAAAGCCTATCTATACCTATCTTCTCTCTAAGCTGTTCCTTTAAACCCATTTTTTTAAAAATACCATTAGATAAGAAAATATGCAATAGGTCTTTTTAAGTTAATTTCTTGACACCCATATATTAAGTGGTTACTCTTAAAGCAGAATGCAGGCCAAAGATTATTACCAAATTTTGGGTATACCAAGAAATGCCACTCAAGATGAGATAAAAAGGGCATACCGTCAACTTGTGCTTAAGTACCACCCTGATAGAAACAAGAGCAAGGAGGCAGAGGAAAAATTTAAAGAGATTAATGAGGCATATGCAGTTTTGAGCGATCCTGAGAAGAGAAAACAATACGACCTCCTAGGCTCGGCCTTCCATCAGCAATATAGCACAGAAGATATCTTTAGGGACTTTGATATTGGAGACATCCTTAAAGACCTAGGATTTGATACAGAAGGTCTATTCTCTTATATCTTTGGTGGCAGAAAAAAGAGCAAATGGGGTTTTGGTGATTTCTTTCAATACCATAATTATACCGAGCCATTTTATAGGAAGAGGTGCGAACAGGTCCCAACAAAGGGGCCAGACTTGATTTACGAGTTGGCCATCACCCTAGAGGAGGCCATGAGGGGCACAGAAAAGGCCATTTCCTACATGAGGGGTGGGAAGGTAGAGAATATAACTGTGAAGATCCCCCCAGGTATTGATACAGGGAAAAAACTAAGGCTGGCCTCTAAGGGCGAGGTAGGGCCTACGGGCATTCCAGGGGACCTTTATATAAAGATCAAGGTCTTAGAGCACCCCTTGTTTAAAAGGGAGGGCGATGATTTATATTTAGATAAAAAAATTACCTTTTCCCAGGCAACTCTGGGGTCAGAGGTAGAGGTGCCTACTTTGGATGGAAAAAATTTGATTTTAAAGATACCACCTGGTACACAATCAAATACAAAATTTAGGTTAAGGGGATATGGGATGCCAAGGTTAAATGCACCAGGCCGGGGTGATTTATATGTACGCATTATTATCCAGGTCCCAAAATACCTGACCCCTGAACAACAGAGATTGATTAAAGAATTGGCCCGCCTTGGTTGTTGACATAGATGAAAAATTTGTTAAACTCTTTCAATTCTAAATAAGGAGAAAAAGAGATGAGGTATGCAAAGTTAGCAGTTGTAATTATCTTTCTATTTTCTCTTACAGGGTGTGGGATACTTATAGCAGGTGGCGCAGGTGCTGGGGCAGGGGCAGTCAGTTATCGCTTTATTAAAGGTGAACTAGAGGTAAACTATACCAAACCCTATGAGATGGTATGGGAGGCCACCACTAAGGCATTAAGAGACTTAGAAATAGCAATAGAAAAAAGCGAAAAGGACCAATTGAGTGCCAGAATTGATGCCCGCAGGGCAGATGGTACCAAGGTAGTTATAAAACTAAAAAGGAGGCCCTCTGGCATAACACGGGTAAAGATTAGGGTAGGTCTGCTTGGAAGCCAGGAGGCCGCAGACTTTATAGAGAGGGCAATTGAACGCAACTTAGCTGCCAAGGCCTCTAAATAGGCTTAAAATAAGTACTGAAATGCCTCCTTTATTACCTTTACCCCTATGATCTCTAAGTCTTTATATTTGATGTGCCTTATATTATTTTTTGGTAAAATTGCCTTATCAAAGCCCATCTTTTTGGCCTCAATGAGCCTGATCTCTGGCTGATTAATGCTCCTTACCTCCCCTGTTAACCCAACCTCACCCAGGAGTATGCACTTAAAAGGGACGGCCTTATTTAAAAGGCTAGAGGCAATAGCAACTATGATTCCCAAGTCAGCACCTGGTTCATCTACCCTTATCCCACCAGCTACATTAAAAAAGATATCCTGATGTCCTAGATTAAGCCCTACCCTCTTTTCTAGGATTGCCACCAAGAGTGCCAAACGATATGGGTCTATACCAATACTTGTCCGACGTGGCAGGGCCAGTGAGCTTGGTGTCACCAAGGCCTGAAGTTCTACCAAAATAGGTCGTGTTCCCTCTAGTGTGGATATCACTACTGAACCAGGTACATTAGTTGGCCTCTCTGCCAGGAATATCTGTGAGGGATTGCTTACCTCTACTAGCCCCCTCTCCTGCATCTCAAATACCCCTATCTCATTAGTAGAGCCAAAGCGATTTTTTATTGCACGTAATATACGATGGTTGTGGCCCCTTTCCCCCTCAAAGTAAAGGACTGTATCTACTATATGCTCCAATAGCCGCGGTCCAGCAATAGCCCCCTCCTTTGTCAGGTGACCAATAATGAATATTGCAAGATTTTCCCTTTTTGCTAAATGCACTAGCCTCCCTGCGGTCTCCCGCACCTGAGAGACACTACCCGGGGCAGAAGAGATTTCTCCTGTATACAAAGTTTGAATGGAATCAACTACAACTACCTTTGGCCTTGCCTTTTCTATCCCCCTTAAGATTGCCTCTAAGGCATTTTCTGTAAGGATATAGAGAAAGGGCGAGCTAATGCCAAGCCTGTTTGCCCTCAATTTTATCTGTTCTGCAGATTCCTCGCCAGAGACATATAGTGTTGGGATCTTTTGCCCACTTAGATAGCTTAAGGTCTGCATCATTAATGTAGATTTCCCAATACCAGGTGCACCGCCTATTAATATAGCAGAACCAGGTACAATACCACCACCTAATACCCGGTCTAGTTCAGACAGGCCTGTCTTAAGACGAGGTAGATCCCTTGTCTCAATAGCATCTATAGGAATAGGGGGGCTTTCTGGCAAATCCAATTTTGATACAGGAGTAACTAATTCTTCTACCATACTATTCCACTCCCCACACTCTGGACACCTCCCCAGCCACTTGGCCGATTGATAGCCACAACTCTGGCATACATATCTTGCCCTTTGCTGTTTCATCTATTTTCAATATCCAATATTTTGACATTTTCGTCAAATCTTTTTACACTAAGGTATGGTCTTAAGGACACTTATTATAGACCCAGACTCTAAGGAACGTTTAAAATTAAGAGAAATTCTAAAAAAAATTGGTCAAATTGAGGTAGTAGGCGAGGCCCCATCCATAAAAGAGGCATTGCAGCTTATCCACTTTGTCCCTTATGACCTATTATTGCTATATACAGACCTTGAGGATGAAAGTCTAAGTTCTTTAATAAAAAAATTAAAAAGGATAAATACCCCCCCTATGGTGATTGCCCTAGCAGATGGAGGAAAGATTTTCCCTGCAGCCTATGAATTAGATGCGATTGATTTTATCTCAAAACCTATAGATGAGGAAAAGCTGACCAAGGCCATTGAGAAGGCCAAGCACTTAAGACCAGCACCATATACTATCAAACGGAAAGGCGCTGCTACTGTAATTTCCATCCCCTCAAATGCCTTTGATGAGGTCCAACTCTTTGAGGCTATAGAGAGGTCCTGGCGTGAAGGGAGGCTACCTCCATTCCAAAAACTCCCTATAGAAAAGAGTGGTAAACATATACTAATACCATTTTCAGAGATTATCTTTGCCGAGGCCTGGGGAGATTATACCTACATTTATACCGCAGAAGAAAAGATCTTCACTTCATATAGCCTAAAAAAGTTAGAAGAAAGATTTAAAGATAGCGGTTTCTTTCGTGTCCATCGAAAGTATTTGGTAAATTTAAATCAGGTTATAGAGATTGCCACTATGCCTGGTCAAAGCTGTTATTTGAGGACAAAGGGTAAACACAAAATGGAGATCCCTGTTAGCCGCCGTCGCCTAAAACAGCTAAAAAATATCTTGGGCCTCTAGTTATTTTAAGAGCCTATTCATTACCTCAAAGTACCTTTTTCTAAGATTAACAATTATTTCCTTTGGTAACTTTGGGGCAGGTGGATTTTTGTTCCATCCTGTTGATATAAGATAATTACGTAAATATTGTTTATCTAAGCTTTCTTGAGGGCCACCCGGACTATATGTCTCTAAAGGCCAAAAACGAGAGGAATCAGGTGTGATCAATTCGTCTATCAAGGTGAGCTCACCATCTACCAAACCAAACTCAAATTTTGTATCAGCAATAATAATACCCTTCTTAAGGGCAATCTTTGATGCATTCTTATAAATAAGGATGCTTAAATCTCTGATCTTTTCAGATAGCTTTCTGTCTGCCAAAATTTCTATCATCTCTTTATAGGTAATATTTACATCATGTCCCTGCCTTGCCTTGGTAGAGGGTGTAAACAGGGGCTCAGGCAGGGCATCCCCTTCCACTAGACCAGGTGGCAGCCTATAATCGCAGACCCTCCCTGTTTCCTTATATTCCTTTAAGGCAGAGCCTGTGAGATAACCCCTGACAATGCACTCTATGGGTAAGGGATTTGCCTTTTTGACCAAGACACTCCTTCCCTCTAATATAGGGGCATATTTTTGACAAGCAGGCGGAAATTCACTTACTTCAGCCGTGATTATGTGGTTTGGAACGTTATTCTCTTTCTTAAACCAATAGAGAGAGATCTGGTTTAGGATAAAACCCTTATCAGGGATAGGGTCAGGCATGACTGCATCAAAGGCAGATACCCTATCTGTGGTTACCAACAGAAGGTACCTTCCAAAGTCATATATATCCCTTACCTTCCCCCTATACCCCTTCCCCAAGTCTGAAAATTTTGTCTCATAGACAATCATAGGTAATCAACCCCTTGCTCAAATTTGATAGGCCTTATTGGAAATGCCTCATAAAAGCTTTCATCTGAGACAATGCTCTCCTCCAAGAGCATGGTAATCATCTCAGTAGTCAATGGATAGACTGAGATACCTTGAAGGATATAGGTCATAGACATAACCAGGCTCACTGGTACATGTACCTTCCACAGAAACTTTTTCCCCAAGGCCTTTGCAATAATATCCAAAATTTTATTATATTCAAGTGGTTCTGGACCTCCAACTTCATATGTCTGGTTCTGTGTATTGGGCAGGCTTAGTGAGAGGGCAAAACCCTTTGCTACTGTCTTTACATGGACGGGTTGAAGCCTGTAACGCCCAGAGCCAATTACAAGGATTACTGGAGACCACCTTATTATATCTGAAAGCATGGTGATAAAGTGGTCATGTGGTCCATAAATTACTGATGGTCTAAAAATAGTATATGTTAAACCACTTTCCCTCACATAGGCCTCTGCCTGGGCCTTTGTCCGAAAATAGGCAGTCTTCCCCTCTATGCTTGCCCCCAATGCACTCATATGGATAAACCTTTTTACAGAGGCTGCCTTTGCTGCCTCAACTACATTTACTGTAGCCTCATAGTGCAATTTCTTAAAGGTTATCCCCTCTTTGGGAAACTCTCTAATAATCCCCACAAGGTGAACAATTGCATCGCAGCCCTTTATCTTATCTTTTAACTGCCTTTCTAATATATTGCCATAAACAATTTCTACATTTTTAATAGCACGCAGCTTTTTCTCTGAGCCAGGTCTTACCAAGCATCTTACTTGATGGCCCTCCTCTAGAAAGGCCTCTACCACATAATTTCCTACAAAACCTGTACCACCAGTGACAAATACCCTCATCCTATAAGATAATGCCTTTGTCCTTCTTTATTAAAACCATATCTTCTAATCTTACCCCGCCCCAGCCTTTTAGGTAAAGGCCAGGCTCCACTGTGACTATCATGTTCTCGGTGAGTTTCTCATATGGTTCATTTGGGCTTAGACTAGGGGCCTCGTGCACCAATAGCCCCACCCCATGTCCCAAAGAGTGGGCAAATTCGTCTTTATAACCATGCCTCTCAAAAAATTCCCTTGCAATTGCATCTGCCTCATTTGTCATCACCCCAGCACAGATTTTGGAAAACACCAAACTTTGTGCATCATGTACTAGATTATATATCCTTTTAAATGTTTCATCCTTTTCCCCTAAGTAAAATGTCCTTGTCATGTCTGAGCAGTATCCATCCCACTTGGCACCAAGGTCTATGATGATAGGCTCATGCTCCTTGATGGGCCTTTCAGATGGTGTGGCGTGGGGGATAGCTGCATTGGCACCAGAGGCCACAATAGGGCTAAAGGCCAATTCTGCTTTGTACTCCTTCCTTATCTTCTCCTCTATCCACCAGGCTATCTCCCTTTCTGTCTTGCCAGGCCTTAAGAATCTCTCCAATTCCATAAATACGTTTTTGGTAGTGGAAAGTGCCGTCTTTATGGCTTCAATCTCCTCTTCATCCTTTATCTTACGCAATGTCTCTACCACATTTTCGGTTGGCACCATCTCTACAGATTCACTCAGCCTTTGATAAAGCCTATAGGTAAGGTGTCGGGCCTCAAAGCCAATGGGCCTTGGCAATTCCTCAAGTAATTTCTTCATCTCTTTTAAAAAATCCCTTTTGTATACCCTTACCTCCCAATCTGTCTCCCTCTTTGCCAACTCTGCATACCGTGGATCCGTAAGCAAAATGGCCCTTTCCTGAGAGATTGCCAAATAGCCAGCGCTCTCTCCTATTTGTGGGTCCTCTGCCCTAAATCCGCTTAGATAACGTCGGTTGGCTGGGTGGGAGATAAGGATTGCCCCCAAGTTATTTTCTAATATTATCTTCCTCAATCTCTCTAGCCGCATTTTATAATAAAAGATACACAAAAAAATCCAAATGTCAAAAATTTGTCTTGATTTTCTACCCCTTTATTTACCCTTAAGATTGTGATAGATATTAGTTATATGCTTAGTGCTAAATTGAGTGGCAAATTTGATAAGTATGTTGTTAAGCTCTTGCCAAGGCGTATTAGCCCCAATACATACACCATTTCAGGGCTGGCTGTTACATGTATTGCTAGTATCTTCTTGGCAATTGGACATTTTTCCCTTGGCGGTGTCTTTATATTCCTTGCTGGATTCTTTGATATGGCAGATGGGGCCATAGCCCGCACAAGTGGGAAGGTCTCTACCTTTGGGGGTTTCTTGGATTCAGTCATCGACAGATATGCAGATATGTTGTTTTTATTTGCCCTATGCCTTTATTATTATCACAGCAGAAACCTCTTTTTATTCCTCTGCACCTTGGCAGTCATTGCAGGTAGTTTGCTTACATCATATGTGAGGGCAAGGGCAGAGGTCTTTTTGCCATATAAGTGTAATGTAGGGTGGATCGAGAGGCCAGAACGTATCATCTTATTAGGAATAGGTGCCTTGTTTGGTATCATGCATTATATATTGCCACTGCTTGCAATATTGAGTAACATTACGGTATTTCAGAGGATTCATTATGTTTGGGGGAAGCTGAGTCTAACCAATGGGCCAGACCCAAAGGATAATTTAGATGAGTGAGGAGACACTAAACCAGATAAGAGAAGATATGGCCAGAATAGCCAAAAGATTGTTTGAAAGGGGTCTGATTGCTGGAACTGAGGGTAATCTTAGCGTCAGATTAGAAAAGAATCGCCTTTTGATAACCCCTACAGGCATAAATAAAGGTATGCTAAAGAAAGAGGATCTGATTGTCATTAACCAATATGGGGAGGTAATAGAGGGAGATGGGCAACCAAGCACAGAATCGGCCATGCATGTTGTCATTTATCAACACTGTCCTAAGATAAATGCCATAATCCACGCCCACCCCTCATTTACTATAGCCCTGACCTTAGTAGGCTTCCGCCTAGATTACCCCTATTTGCCAGAGGCCGCTATCCTATCCCCTATAGGGGTAGCCCCATATAGTACTCCAGGTACCAGTGAAGTGGCAGAGAGCTTGATCTCCCTTCTACCCAGGTGTCGGACAATAATACTTGAAAGACATGGGGCTGTTACCTTGGGCAAGGACTTAAATGAGGCCTTTAATCTCATGGATAGCCTAGAACACATGGCCCAAATTTGCTGGGCAGCTAGGGTAATCTCACCTATAAATCCCTTGTCTCCTTCACAATTAAATAGGCTAAAGATAACCGAAGAGGGAGATTGAATTTGCTTATTGACAATACAAGAGACAATGTTAAAATTCGGATAGGAGAAAGGGATGTTAGTTGAGAAGTGGATGACCAAGAATGTAATTACAGTAGGGAAGGAAACAGATATCAAAGAGGCCATCCGGCTTATGAAGGAACACTCCATTAGGCACCTCCCAGTAGTGGAAGATGACCACTTTTTGGGGTTTGTGACAGAGGGGGACCTACGGCAGTTGCTTATCCCCTCAATGTTGGAAGAGATAAAGGTAAAAGATGTAATGATAAGTGACCCTATCACAATATCCCCCCAGGCAGACATAGAGACAGCAGCAAAACTAGTCTATTACTATAAGATTGGGGGACTGCCTGTAGTAGAAAAGGGTAGGCTTGTAGGTATTATAACAACTATTGACATCCTAAGGGCATTTATTGAGATGATGGGCATTTTGACAGCAGGTTCCCGTCTGGATGTGGCAATTGGTGACTTTCCTGCCTCCTTTGAAGAGGTTTATAATATTATTTGCCATAATGCAAAGATTATAAGTTTAGGCATTACCTCTAATGAGAATGAGACTGTCTATTCATTTCGTTTAGAGAAGTGCAAACTAGAGCCAGTAGTAGAGGCCTTAAAAAAACGGGGATATAAGGTCATATCTACCTTCCCTTAATCTGATACCCCTCTAGGCGGGAGAGGACCTTTTCTGCAAAGGCCCAAACCTCTTCTTTATTCATTTTTGTCTTATAAGGGACCTTGGCATAGTCTCGGTGTAGAACCTTGTTATAAAAATACATAAGCCTTTGATAATCTTCTTTATCAAGTTTATTGGGGTTTATCTCTCCATGTAGGAGGGCTGCATGCAAGGGTGGGTTCTTAAATTTTTTAATAAGGGGCATGAGGTATTCCCAACCCCCATAGACCTTTCCCTTTAAATAGACACCTTGTGTATCCAAGCAGACAGCATAGAGCGCTACCACCTTCTTCTCCAAGACATCCAGATATTTATCAATGTAGTGTCTTACCTCTGGCATGATCCCCTCTGTATAGACCGCTGAGCCAATAATGATTAAATCAAATGCATCGGGCGATGGCGCCTCCTTTACATCCTTGATGGTGGTTTTAAAATTAAGCCTTTCTGCTATCCAGTGAGCAATTACCTTAGTAGAACCATACTTGCTACCATAGACAATGAGTGTCTTCATACCACTTACTGCAATCTTTTCTTAGATATTTCTTGGAAGTAATCAATCATTAACTGACATAGGTTTACATACCAAAATTCACCTGCCAGTGTCAATTCACACAATCCATCCTTAATCCTTATCAGCCCTACCTCCTCCCATTGCTTAAATAGTGGGGAAAAGATATGTCTTAAATCAAGATTGTACCTTTGGCCCAGCAGCTCAAGATCAAGAGTACCACTTTCAAGGCCCTCTTCTATATTTTTGAAAAGTCCATGGTATGGATGCCTTTTCATACCCATTATAATAGGCTTTTCTCCAGCATCTATCATCTGATAGTAGTTAGAGAGCCGGTTTTCTTGGTAAAAGAAATAGCCACTCAGCCAACCTGCTGCCCCTGAGCCAAATGGGATGCAAATGCTGTCCTTTCTTACAAGGCTATTATAAATATTTCTCTCTCTAGTGCTCCTTGCCCAATGGCTTTGAGAGAGCCTAATATATCTAGCCCTTTTCATAATCTCTACACCCTTGGCAAACATGTCTGCTTGTGTGGGGATATCTGCGGGTTTTTCAATCTTTTTATTTTTTACAGCCTGCTCCAATCTCCCACCTTTATAGATATTGAGTTGGTATAGATCCACACCATCTAAACCTAGCTCTATATATTGCCTTACATCACTTTCCCATATCTCTTTAGTCTGATATGGCAGACCATAAATCAGGTCTATAATAACGGCTGCCTGATCCAGACTATTTATAAATTTGAGGCGTTCTATAATCCCTTCCTTTTCCTCTATCCTCCCTACACGCCTCCTTACAAATGTATCAAAACTCTGAACCCCAATAGAGATCCTATTTACACCACCCTCTATAGAGGCAAATATCTTTTCATCACCAAAATTATAGATCCTCCCCTCTAATGTGATCTCACAGTCATTGGCCAAGGGCAGTATATCCCTAATAGTCTTTAGGATCCGAAAGATATCACTTGCAGGTAAGGCAGTAGGTGTACCACCTCCTAGATAGATGGCATGGAAGGGATGGGCCTTAATAAATGGGGAGTTGGCTATCATCTCCAATTCTCTTATAAGATAATTTACATATTTTTCTGCCTCCTCAGGTCTATAGGCATTTTGATAGAATCCACAATAAAGACAATGTGTCTCACAAAATGGGATATGGAAATAGGCAGCCCTTTTTCCATAACCCCCTTCTTTTTCCATGATGCCTTTCCAAATTTCTTGGGCCTTATGTGCTGGGATGGGTTTCCCCTTGGCCATGGGATGGACGGCTATCTTTTTATCAAATGCATAGTGTAAGGGGTCATCTGTCTCTTTTGCAAAGAATCTTAAATACATCTAATTTATTTTACGGTGTTAAGGAAGGATTGTCAATTGACCAAACTTTTTAAAATTGCTAAAATAGGCTATTTGAAAGGAGGGGTGTATGAGAAGGCTTTGTCTGATCTTAATTTTTTTGGTATCTTGGTCAACTTTTGCCTTATCGGCAGATAAGGTGGTGATGATAATTGCCCATAACAATTTCCGTGATGAGGAGCTGTTTGAGACCAAACATGTCTTGGAGGACAGGGGGTTGGTTGTAACTGTGGCCTCCTCTCGCCTGGGCCCAGCAAGGGGTATGCTGGGAGGGGAAATTAGGCCCGATATCTTGGTAAGTCAAATTGATGTAAATGATTATGATGCCATTGTCTTTGTAGGTGGCATAGGGGCATCAGAATATTGGGACAGTCCCATTGCCCACAAGATCGTCAAGGAGGCAATAAAAAAGAAAAAGGTAGTAGCTGCTATCTGTATTGCGCCTGTAACCCTGGCAAGGGCAGGTATACTAAAGGGGAAAAAGGTAACTTCATGGCCCTCTGAGGCAAATAAATTAAGAGAAGAAGGGGCCATTTATACTGGAAAAGATGTAGAGGTAGACGGTTTAATAATTACGGCAATTGGCCCTAGGGCTGCAAAGAGATTTGGAGAGGCCATCTCTTTGGCCCTTGGTAAATAAGGAGGTACAATGAGCCAGGTAGTTGTAGTAGGGATGCAATGGGGGGATGAAGGGAAGGGAAAAATCATTGACCTTCTGGCCGAGCAGGCAGATATAATTGTCCGATTTCAAGGGGGAAACAATGCTGGCCACACCATTATAGTAAAGGGCAAAAAGCATATCTTCCATCTGATTCCATCAGGCATTTTCCACGATGGCAAATTGTGTTGTATTGGCAATGGGGTAGTAATAGACCCAGAGGTCTTGATTAAGGAGATAGAGGGGCTAAAGGCCCAAGGTATTAAAATAGGCCCAAATAAACTGTGTATAAGCGAGAGGGCACATATTATCATGCCCTATCATAAGCGTATTGATATAGCTAGGGAAAAGAAGAAAGGTGTGAGTAAGATTGGGACCACAGGGAGGGGAATTGGTCCATGTTATGAGGATAAGGCAGCTAGGACAGGCATCAGGGTAATTGACCTCTTGGATAAAGAGGGATTCCTTAAAAAATTAAAAGAGAGGCTAGAGGAGAAGAATTTCTATTTGACCCAGTATTTCCATGAAGAGCCTATCCCCTTTGAGGAGGTTGCAGATGCATATACCAAGTATGGTGAGACATTAAGACCTTATGTGAAAAATGTTGCTCACATCCTCTGGCAGGCAAAGAATGAGGGGAAAAACATACTATTTGAGGGGGCACAAGGTACCCACTTAGATATAGACCATGGGACCTATCCATATGTCACCTCATCAAATACACTGGCAGGTAATGTGTGTGCAGGTACGGGTTTTCCTATCACGGCCATTAACACAGTCGTGGGCGTGTGTAAGGCCTACACAACGCGTGTAGGGGGTGGGCCTCTGCCCACAGAACTAAAAGGTGAACTTGGAGATCACTTAAGGGAAAAGGGCGGGGAGTATGGCGCCACCACAGGTCGTCCTAGACGCTGTGGTTGGCTTGACTTGGCAGTTGTCAGACAATCTATATATTTAAATGGCGTTCACCAACTGGCCATCACAAAATTGGATGTCCTTACTGGTCTTAAGGAGATTAAGGTCTGTATAGGCTATAGATATAATGGGCAGAAGATAAAAGACCTGCCCATTAGCATGGATGTACTTGCAAGGTGTACCCCTATTTATGAGACGCTTCCTGGGTGGGATGAAGAACTAAAACCAGATTGGGGAAATTTACCAAAAGAGGCAAAGGATTATTTGGACTATATTAGCCAGTTTACAGGTGTGCCTTTAAGTATAGTGTCTATAGGACCAAAAAGGGAAGAGACAATTTTATTAAAAAGTCCCTTTTAGAAAATGTTTAAAAACAGAAAAATTATTTTTCTTATCTCTCTTTTATTATTTATATTCTTTGTTGCCTCAGCAGTTGCCCATGAGGACCACCCTCTACCACCAAGTATGAAGGGGTTTCTAAAGGATATGCAGCGTCAAATAAAAAATTGGATATCAAAGTTAGAGGAGATAGAGAAAGACCCTTATCTACCTTTGGCCAAAAGGGCTGTTATTAAGGCCATAAAAGAGATACTGATTAAGGTAAATAGGTTATTAGACGAGTTGTTACCGCCTAAACCAAGGATAAAGAAGGCCAGTAGCCTGGCCCTTGAATTTACAACAGATCTAAGATATGGAGTACCCTTTTATTCCCAATCTCCTTTAATTGTATAAAGCAGCCCATGCATGTGGTTACCACAGCCTCAGCCCCACTTGCCTCAATCTTTGACAGACGCCTTTTTAAGATCTCCCTTGAGATTTTTGGGTGAATAAGTCCAAACGGACCCCCTTGACCACAGCACTGTCCATTGGGGCTTGATTCTACAAAGTTTTCCCCCAATCTCATGAGTAGTGCACGTGGCTCCTTCCAAATATTGTGGTGGTATCTTAGATGACATGGGTCATGCCAAGTAACCTTGTAGGGAGATGAGACCTCTAAATCCTGTCTTAATAAAAATTGAGAAAATTCTATTACCTTTTGGCTTATTCCGGCCTTTTGATAGACCTCATAGGTCTTTAGATGATGGAAACAAGAGGCACAAGGGGCAATGATATAATCCACAGATAATGATCTAAATATCTGCACATTTCTCTTGGCCAAAGATTGGGCCGTCTGCGTATCACCAAGGGAATAGGCCATGAGCCCACAGCAGGTTTGTCCCTTAGGGATGGTTATAGGAATCTTAATCTTTTCAAATAGGGTGATAATTCTCTCTCCAAGGTATGGATATAGGAGATTGATGGCACATCCAATGAAAATGGCTACTTTGGCATTAGAATTTTCGGGTACGCGGCCACTTAAGAATGGTTTAGATGGCACATCAAGGGAGGGATTAAATAGGCCAGCCAGCCTTAGCCAGATGCCGAGGTGGAAACGCTGATAATTTGCCAAGAACTTGTTTAAAATCCATGGGTAATTGAGGTGAAGCCTCCTTTGTTTCCATAAGATCTTCCTTGTCCCTTGAATGATTTTTGGAACATCTAAATTAAATATGCATGCCTGATTACACTGGTTGCACATAAGACAGGCACCTATTGTCTCTTCAAATGCAACTGATGCAGTAATTTCTTTGTTTAGAAATGCCGTTATTAGGGTTAATTTCCCACGGGTGGAGAACCTTTCTTGGGTACTAACTTGATAGACAGGACAAACTGCCAAACACCTTCCACACTTTATACATTGACCTGCCTTAATTAAGATATCATCCACCTACTACAGCGCCCAATTTGAAGATAGGTAGATACAGGGAGATCACTAATCCACCAATAAGTCCACCTAAAAATATCATCATCATGGGTTCTAGCATAGAGGTAAGCGTATCTACAGCGGCATCAACCTCCTCCTCATAGAAATCTGCCACCTTTGTCAACATGCCTTCTATCTCTCCTGTTTGCTCCCCTACTGCTGTCATCTGGACTACCAATGGTGGGAATATCTTGGCATCGGCTAGGGGTGTAGCCATTGCCTCTCCTTGACGGACCCTTTTTTGGATATTTAAGAGTGCCCTTTCGATTACCTTGTTACCAACTGTCTTGGCTACAATCTCTAGACTTTGTAAGATAGGTACTCCACTTTGGAGCATAGTAGATAGTGTCCTACTAAAACGGGCAATGGCGGTCTTTTGCAACAAATCACCAAGGACAGGGAGTTTTAATAAGAGATTATCTAATAGATAGTGTCCCTTTTCTGTATGGTAGATCAGTCGAATAGATATAATTAATCCTACTATACCAAGGAATATATGGGCAATATGCTTCTTGGTAAATGTGCTCAGGTTTATTACAAATTGTGTTGGGGCTGGTAGCGCAGAACCAAAGTCAGCAAATATCTTTTGGAATGAAGGAATTACATATACCAGGATGACAGTTAAAACAAGAATGGCCACTACAAGGGTAATGACAGGATAGACCATTGCCCCTTTTATCTTTTTCTTTAAGGCCAAGGCCTTTTCCTTATAAGCAGAGATCCTATTTAGCACCTGATCTAAGAATCCCCCTGTTTCTCCAGCTATCACCATACTGATGAACAGTTCATCAAATGCCTTAGGATGTTTCTTGAGTGCCTCTGCCAAGGTAGTTCCACCCTCTACATCTAGTTTTACCTGTTGCAATATCTTTTTAAAGGTCTTATTTTCCTGTTGAGCAGCTAGGACATCTAGGGCCTGGATTATAGGCACCCCTGCATTTATCATAGTGGCCAATTGACGGGTAAATACCGCCACACTCTTTTCGCTTACACGACTCAAAAATGGAATGGTTAATGACCTTGCCTTTTTGGCGATTTTAGTGGGATTGATACGTTGTCTTCTTAGTCTATAACGGAGGATTGCCTCACTAGGTGCCTCAACCTCACCTCCTATTGTCCTCCCATCAGGGGTCTTACCTTCCCAGACAAAGATTGGCATAAGCTCCTCTTTTTCTAAAATAAGAAGATAATTAAAGATTGTCAAGTTGTCTTGACTTTGGCCAATTTTTGGGTTAGTTTTTAGTTAGTGGGGGATCGTCTAGTGGTAGGACGGCAGGCTCTGGACCTGCTAGCCGAGGTTCGAATCCTCGTCCCCCAGTTGGTCCCATCGTCTAGTGGCCTAGGACACTGGCCTCTCACGCCAGAGACATGGGTTCAAATCCCATTGGGACCACTAGGTTTTTCTTTCTGCTTTTTCTTTTGGTCTCCATATAGTTTCCATCTGGTTGCCTATTACCTTAAAAAGGCCCTCAGCAGCAGCCCTAAGGTGCTCTGGAGATAGGTGAGCATATCTGAGGGTCATTCTTATGTCTTTATGGCCAAGTAGCTGCTGAATTGTCTTAATGCTATGGCCAGACATAGCTAAATAGCTTCCAAAATTGTGCCTTAGATCATGAAAGTGAAAATTAAAAATCCCTACAGATTTACATGCCCTTAAAAATGCCTTTGAGACCATAGAAGGAGTAATATCAGGGAAGAGAAGGTCTGTGTCTATCCTCCTAGGGATAGAGAGAAGGGCCTTATAGACTGGTTTAGTTATATAGGCTACCCTTGCCTCATTGTTTTTTGTCCTTTCTAGTCTTATCAGTCTTTCCTTTAAATTGATATTAGACCATTTAAGGGATAGGATCTCTGATCTTCTAAGGCCAGTATAAAGGGCAATAGTTACAATTGGTTTTAGCCACTCTGGCATAGCTTTAAACAGCTCAGGCAGCTTAGATATCTCTTCAAGGGTCAAATACCTTACTCGACCTGGTGGCTCTTTTAGCTCTTTTATGCCTGCACATGGATTTTCTTTTATAAGGCCCCTAGCTAATGCAAAGTTAAACATGTGTCTTAGCCTTGAAAATTCTCTGTTCACTGTGGCAGGCTGCACTTGCTCCCTTCTTTTAGCAAGATAGCCCTCAATGTCTGCCCTTTTTATCTTAGAGAGATAGCCAGAAAAATAAGGGGTGAGGTGCTTAAACAAAATAATCTTTGCCCTTTCTTGACTGGAAGGGGAAAGGTAAGTTGAAACATATTCTTTAAAATAGAGATTGCAAAAATCTGAAAAGGTAATCTTTTTTTCCTCAACAATCCCCAAATGCTCTCTTTTTGCAATCTTTATCTGCACCTCTTTTAGTGCCAATTCAGCTATCTTTTTAGAAGGCCCTATTTTCTTTTGGTGCCTTACTCCCTGGCTATCCCTAAAGTCTATCCAGTAGGTGAGCTTACCTTTTAGGCCTTTTAAACTCCTTCCACAACCTCTACATACTAAGGCCTTCTCACTATTTTTTTACCCCACAGATACATTGAACCAAAATTGCCATATTATCTACCTCCTTTTAATATTTTCCTTACAAATTGCCTTTTATCCTTAATTTTTTTGTGCCTAATCTTTGAGGCAATCTCATCTAAGCTTAGATTTGGATTTTGTTTTTTAATATTTTTTATTTTTTCCTTGTATCTCCAGAAATTGGTTCTACAGGTACCAGAACAATACTTGCCCTTTCCATAAACAGGCCTGCCACAAAAAATACAAAAACCCTTTGGTTTTATCCCAGGAGGAAAGGACAACACTCTTTTGAGAGTGTCCAAAGGAACAAGGGGGGTAAGGTCTTCTTCTATTAAGCCCTTATCTACAAGGATAGTTTTTAATTTGTTGAGGTATCTAGAGCGCTCTTTCTTAAATTCTGGGGCATCTAAACTGTAACTTTCTTCTAGTAGTGCTCTTACAATTAACTTTTTTTCAAATGGGGGATAGGCATGTACCTCAACCATTCCTAAAGGCATAGAGAATTGCATAATATCCACTGGGTAGCCCTTAATCTTTTCCCTTTCTTTGAATTTAAAAGAGATTACCTTTGAGGTAACAAATGGTTCTTTATGGTGAGTATGGTGAGGCAGATAATGGTGATAAAGCAGTCTTGCTATTGTTTTAAGCCTGGATATGTATTTTTCCTCTTTATTTTTCTCTTTGTCCATCTTAGAAAGGAGGTCTCTTACATCTTTTGAGTAAGGAGAAAAAAGGGAAAGATAATTTTCTGAAATCTCTACCAGGCCTACTTCTAAGACTGCAGGGTGACTAGAGAGGAAAGATTTTAGAAGCCTGTTCTTTTCAATCTCACATAAAAATGGCCTTAATGCCTCTGCCAATCTTAATCTTTTGACCTTAAGTGTTACAACTTGCATTTTGTAATCATGTAACAGTTGCAGCTTGACAACTGAGTGTAACATAGCTCAAAATAAAAGTCAAGATACTAAAATAAGACAGGGGGTAAGCAACATGAATCAAAAAACAGTTCTAAGTCGTAAAGAGGCAGCTAGGTTTTTAGGGATTGCTACATCACATTTGGATAAACTGGCTGCTAAAGGGGCGATCCCTCGAATTAGGATTGGTAGGCGAGTTGTCTTTGATGTAGCTGATCTTGAAGACTTTCTTAAGAGAAATAAGTACTATGGAAAATAGTGTACCTTTCAGGTTGCATTTTAAAAAGGTGTAGGTTCTTCTGCAGGGCAAGGTACAAATCATTTTTGTGAAGGGGATAGATATGGATGCAAAAGAGGAAAAATTAAGAGATATATTAAAAAAGGAAGGAGAATCACAAGGCATAGATTGGACAAACTTATCTACCAAAAAGCTAATGGAAATATGGAATCTTTATGGGACTATCCTGCCTTGTGAGTATGAGTCTGAATTTGAGTTTATAGAGGCCTGCAAGAAAATCATCGCAAAGGAGAAAGGAATCCTTGTTATTCCAACTTCTTTGGAAATAATCAATATGGATTGTGAAATTCAATGGCTAATTGACAAAGTACTCCCAAAACAAGCGATTAGCCTTATTTTTGGCAAGGGTGGGATTGGCAAGACATGGTTGGCACTACAACTGAGCCAAGCCATTGCTGAGGGTATGCCCTTTCTAGGATTTAACAGTCAAAAGACTACTGTGGTTTATATAAACTTTGAGGATCCCCTCTCTGTTTTAAGACAGAGGCTTGAAACAATTGGAACCTCATCCAATTTTTACATTTGGCATCTTAGCCATGATCCCCCACCACCAAAATTGGACTGTAAAAAATGGAAACTTTACAAAAAGCTGCCCCAAGACAGTTTACTCATTTTTGATACTCTGAGGGCAGCACATGGTGGAGATGAAAACTCGAGTTTGGATATGGCCAAAATTATGGAAAAACTCAAGGAGCTCAGAGAACTAGGCTATACAATTCTTTTGCTCCATCATACACCAAAAAGCAGCAACCAGATTTACAAAGGATCCACAGCCATTGTAG
>Ga0190306_1000032_pt1 | contig 60516 bp, 57 predicted proteins | sample 48700734_MG_FD_161657 | JGI IMG/M metagenome (GOLD analysis project Ga0190306, IMG submission 161657) | Hydrothermal vent sediment bacterial communities from Southern Trench, Guaymas Basin, Mexico - 4870-07-3-4_MG | ecosystem: Environmental > Aquatic > Marine > Hydrothermal vents > Sediment ... | reverse complement strand
TGTTTTTGGAAGAATATGGTATTGATTATAACGAAAAATATCTTTGGAGTGCCTAATGTTAACTTGTCCTTTCAGGACGTCAAAATGATCTATAATCTAACCCGAGGCGTTGCCATCGGGCTAAATTAAATTGGGCTTTCAGCCCGGATTATAATGATTCTCCACAACTTTTTAAAGTAATCCTCTTTATCAAGAAATTATTAACATAAATTTGATATAAGATTTAACACACAGAAAGTCAAAAGCGCATTAGATTTGTGCTTGAAATCAAGCAGTAATACTACTATATTTACAAGAAATATTATTCGATAAAAACAATTACTTTTTCGTTATTATTTGAATTATAAATATTAATTTTACCTCTGCAATAAATACAGAATAATACGTAGAATTTTAACACTTTTCTACGATAAAATTATTAGTTTTGAAAAAATATTTGTAATATTGCGCTCTGTTAAAAAAGATATTAAAACTTAAATCAGATATTTGTGATGGATTTAATGAAAGTTGTAGAAAACGAATACGCCGCCAAAAAGGATTTTCCTAATTTTAAAAGTGGAGATACTATTACAGTACACTACAAAATTAAAGAGGGAACTAAAGAAAGAATTCAAAATTATAAAGGAGTTGTAATACAACGTAAAGGAAGCGGAAATTCAGAAACTTTTACCGTAAGAAAAATGTCAAGTAGTATTGGTGTTGAAAGAGTTTTTCCACTTAACTCACCATTTATTGACAAAATTGAAGTTAATAAACATGGTAAAGTAAGAAGAGCTAGAATCTTCTATTTACGTGAACTTACCGGTAAACGTGCAAGAATTAAAGAGAAACGATATACAAAATAGTTTTTACAAATTAAAAGCTTCCTTAATCAGGAAGCTTTTTTGTTTTATTAGCATTTACTTATTGTCGCAGATTTGCAATCAGTAACTTTACACAAATTACAAATCTGCGCTAGTTTATTCTTTTATCTATTCATTTTTCGTATTTTCGGCTTTAATACGCGCTTGTTTTACAATATTGTCGGCCTTATCATTAGCTTTTTTCAATATTTTACTTCCTTCCTTTCGAGCCGATTTTTTTAGTTCTTTAGCAGCAGCTTCTGCAGCAACTTTAGCAAATAATCCATTTTTAGCACCTTCTTTAATCATTGTCGCAGCCTTTTTATCGGCTTCTATTATCGACTTATTATAAACAGCTTGTGCATCTCTCTTAATTTTTGCAGCTTTTTTTTCTGCATCATCAATTAATTTCTGTGCTTGTTTTGCCACTTCTTCTTTACCTTTTTTCTTTATCTCTATATTAATTTGATCTTTTAATTTATTAGTAGCATCATCACTTTCATTTTTTGTGAGACCAATCTTTGGCTCGTTAATATCGCCATAAACTCTTAAGTTAATATTAACATTTTTTCCGGGCTCTACTTTTATTCCTTTTTTAGCAGCTTCGGCAAGCATATTATTCATAACTGCATTAGCAGCAGCTCCAAATTTCTCTCTTGGGACAGTTAATGCAATATCGTAATCCATAGTTTGATCTATTCCATGCGACCCTCCTATTTTTATTTTTATATCATCAGCTTTCACATCAAAAGGCTTTATAGTAATACGTCCGTCTTTAATTGTAAAACTAACATTTACATCTTTAAACGAATTATTAAATTTATCGTTAAGCTTGATTAAACCGGCAATTTTATCGAATGTTTTTACATTTACTACTGTAATATTATCAGATTGTAGTCGTCCATATCCATCTACCGAATTTAATACCGGACTCATAGTTGAATCTAACAAACTAATATAATCGAACTTAAGTGATATTTTCCCTTTACAATTTTTTAAAATAGGCGCAAGAGAATCGAGCATACTAAACGATTTTACTGCATTTTGTATCTCCATATTTCTAATGTCCAAACCCATAGTAACTGCAGGTTTAGTACTATCTTGAGTATTGTACTCACCATTGACACCTACATATCCATCGAGCAAATTCATTGAAAGTCCATCTAAATTAACTTTGCTATCTTTTATTAAAATAGTCCCTTTTAAATTCTCTATATCTAATTTATCGTATAAAATATGATCTATTTTTGAACGCAAAATAAAATTCACATTTGCAGGCACTTCGAAAACCGACATAGTAACTCCTGCAGTATCAACTGCAGCCAAGGTTACAGAATCTTGCTTTACTTCACTTTCGCTTATTTTCTGTGTAGCATCTTCGTCTTCTGCTAAAAATTCGTTAGCATTTATATTTGATGAATAAAAGTCGAAATTGCCACAGATTATTTCATCGTTAAAAACATAGGCTAAATAATTATCTATTTTACCACTCATATTAAAATCGCTTTGCCCTATATTACATTCGAACGATTTTAATTGTAAATATTGAGGAGTAAAATTCATTACAGTATTATTTATAAAAACAGTTTGCGGCAAGTCCGAACTGGTAAAAACAAAATCGTTAAGTTTTACTTCACCATCAGCTTTAAAGTCTTCATACATTTCATTTTCTATAAGCGACATATTTCCATCCATATTCAAATTTACGAAAATCTTACCAGCGATACTCATATCTTCTAAAGGAATTGCATCTGCCAAGGTATTTAAAACTATTTCTCCCATAATATTACCACTAATATAAGGATCGGTCATAGGAGTACGAATATGCATCGACATATCGAAAGGATTTGAAGCTAACTCCAGATGAAATGTATTTAGGTCAATTTTGGTATTATTATCATTAACACCATCATACAAAACACTTAAATCGACATTAATATTATCGACCGATTCGGGAAGATCGGGATATTTAAACATAGCATTATTAACCAATAACTTTATATTAGCCGATGGCATTGTTTGCTCAGAATATATACCTTTTACATTTCCTTCTAATATTAATTGTCCTTTTGTTTCAAGTTCGGAAAAATCCTGCATATAAATTGCAGGCACCATAGATAATAATGACTTAAAACTTGTTTTTTTTGTTTTAAATTTAACATCTACATCAATATCTTCTTCGGGCATTTTTACAACACCTTCGAAACCTAATTCAATATCGTTTAAGGCTAAATTATTTTCTTTAAAAGTATAAATGCCTTTTTCTAAATCGGCACCAATTTCGGCATCAAAATTAAAACTTGCATTTTTCAGAAATTTTATTCCATCCATTACAACATTAATTTTCTCTATTGATGTTACTATATTCAGATTCGTGCTACTCATTCCCAGATTTCCACTTAATAAGAAATCTAAATTCTCGATAGATGCTTTCATATCGGATGTAGAATCGATATATGTAATTACCGCATCTCTAATTTCAAATTTTCTCAATTCAACTTTAAACTCTCTTCCCGAAGCTTCAACTGTGTCGATAACTTCTTCTACAATAACAGTATCAATCTCAGTTTCAGGAACAATATCCCAATTTGCAGTAGAATCTTTTAGAACAATAGCATTTATAACAGGTTTATCTAATACAATTCCTTTAACTTTTACATTTCCCTTAATAGCACTTAGGATATCAACCTCTGCATTAAACGATTGAAACGACATAAGGGTATCTTCTTCGAACTTATCAATTCCACATACAGTAAGATTTATTAATGCAAGATTTAATTGAGGGAAACTTCTAAATAATGAAAGTTTAAAATCGGTAAATTCAACTTTTGCATTTACATTCTTATTAATTTCTTCTTTTACTTTCGATAGTAATGCGTCCTTAAAAAAATAAGGAACAATTATCATTAATGCAATTATTAAAATAATCACTATCAATAATATCTTCAAAAGTTTTTTTAATATCTTTTTCATCTGTTTATAATTTATATATTTAATTAATATCTGCTGCTTTTATTGTGAAATTTTATTTGTATTAACAAAAAAATATCTTTTTTTATTTTAATTATTTAAATATATTGCTACTATATGAACTGTTTTATTTTATTGTTACATCTTAGTAATTATTTTTTTATCAAAATTACTAAATTTCTACTATATATTCAGCAATAATTCGGGGTGCAAATAAAAAAACAAAGAATTTAACAATAATTACTATTTTTAGATATTTTTTATATCTTTGCAACCGCAAACAGGACTAGTAGCTCAATTGGATAGAGTATCTGACTACGGATCAGAAGGTTGGGGGTTCGATTCCTCCCTAGTTCACTTAAAGCCACCCATTTAGGTGGCTTTTTTGTTAAGATTACACCAATATATATTTTTTAGAATATTGAGAATTTAAAGGATGTTTTTATTGTCTGTTAAAATACCTATTTTGATATAAATGAAAGGTTTGAATCTGCCCTTGTAGACCTTGCAATTTCAACTGGGCGGGGCATCTTAGTGGAAAAAACTTCTGCTCTTTTCTTGTAAATACGTCAATCCAGTCAATAATCGTTAATGTTACAAAGTATGCTTTATCGTTATCTCGTATTTTGTATTTGTCTGACATTAAATATTTTTCTATCTATTGCTGGCGCGGAAATTCTTTCCGTGCCTTTTATATACTTTATAGCCCGGATTGCAAATCCGCGCTAGCGGGGGATTCGGTAAAAATGATGGCAACAACGTAGAGACAGCTTGCAGCTGTCTCGTTTGATTAACTAGACACGTGGGATTTATAACGAGACACGCGCAACGTGTCTCTACGTTCGGCGTAGTTACACTCCGTTAAACTACGCCAAACTGTTATTTTTATTCTTTCATGCTACGCTCATCTGAGAAATTTAAGGAGAATGATGCTTAATTGGCATTGCTTATAATTGTTGTTACCAACTGTACTTTAGTTAATTTAAAGAATATTGTTCAAATCTTGCCTTCCAATTACAGTCATAATTTCTACAATGTCATTACTTACTTTGTAATAAATACTATCAGAGCCACATACACAGCGTCTGTATCCTGTTTTAATAAAATCAACTGATTCAAAAGAAAAAGGTTGTTGAGCAATAATATCAAAATACTTGAAGAAAGAATCAAAATATTTATCGGCTTGTACTATTCCAAATTTTTCGACTCCGTAATGATGAATTCTGATTAAATCTTCTTTAGCTACATTACTTAATTTGTATTTAGTCATTAAGTAAAGATTTTGATTTTGCTAATATTTGGTTTCTATTCTCATTGGTAAAGCCACTATTTTCGGCTCTTTCCAATTTTAATCTTATCCAATCAATTTGTCGTTGTTGCTTTCTAGCTTGCCTTATTAAATCGTTTACAAGTTCACTCTTGCTAGAATACTCTTTATTATCAACTTGAACTTTTAACCACTCATCATTTGGTTGCGTAAATGAAATACTTTGTCGTGCCATAATATTTGTTTTGATGTAAATTTACACCAAATATGTTTATTATGTAAATTAATTTGAATAAAATTTACTTATTCTAGGTTATCGAATTTTTATAGTTGGGAACCTCGTTGGGCGTAGTTACACTACGCCCAACTGTTTTGTCATTTTCACAACCTACGCTCTTCTGATGGCATTTTAATGATGGCGACAACATGGAGACAGCTTGCGGCTGTCTCGGTTAAATCGGCTGTCTCTTTTTATTAATGAATTCATGTGTATTTATGAGACACGCGCAACGTGTCTCTACGGAATTTTCATATTTTAAAACAGGCATAAAATTTATATATTTGTAATATGTCGGAATTATACAAAAACAAATATAAAATTACGTCAAATCGGTTACAGGGCTATGATTATGCATCGGAAGGGGCATATTTTATTACCGTTTGTACGGCAAAACATATTTGTGAATTTGGTGAAATAGTAAACAGTGAAATGCTGTTAAACGATTACGGTAAAATTATTCAAACGGAATGGTTCAAAACCGAACAAATACGAAAGAATGTTTCTTTGGGTGCGTTTTGCGTGATGCCCAACCATTTTCATACGGTTTTCTTTATTGATAATCCCGTTCTGCCACAGGAAAATAACAAAATACCGCAAACTTTCGGATATAAAAACAGTTTCGGTCGGCAAAAAAATAATACAGCATCTGTAATTGCCGGTTTCAAAGCTGCTTGCACCAAACAAATAATACAAGCAGGGAATAAATCGTTCGTTTGGCAACAAAATTATTACGATCGTATTATCCGCAATCAAAACGAACTGACAAAAATTGAGAATTATATCCGCAGCAATCCGCAAAATTGGGAAACGGATGATTTTTTTGTTTTGAAAAAATCGGAATAATTATGAAATGTCTGTTTTAAATGTGATGCTCACATTGATGTTAATACGACGCGTATTTATGAGACACGCAGATTAACGAGACATGCGCAAACAAATGTGCCCCCGCCGACATGTTGTCGGTGCTTATTAACGGCAAATATTCTGTGCTAATACATGTTGTTATTTTCATTTATGTTTATTATTTTGTTTATATTTGATTTATGTCTGATAAATATAAGATAAGTGAAAGCATACTTTATAACAGTAACAACGGTTGGCTGGGTAGATATATTTACTCGTCCAAATCATAAAAACTTATAATTGATTCGTTACAATATTGTATAAAGAATAAAGGCTTGATTGTTTTTGCCTATTGTTTAATGCCAAGTCATTTACATACGATATGCAAGGCAGGAAGTAAAGTGTCTTTATCGGATGTTTTGCGTGATTTTAAGACATTCATATCAAAAAATGTAATTAGTCAAATACAAGAAGAGCCCGAGAGCAGAAGAGAATTGATGTTAGAATATTTTTCAAAAGCATGTTTGCATCTGAAAAAAAGCAAAATTATAAAGTTTGGCAAGATGGTAATTAGGCAAAAGAAATATTTAGCACTTCTTTTTTGTATTAGAAATTAGAATATATACATAATAATCCTGTTCAGGATTTAATAGTTGAAAAAGCAGAAGATTATTTATATAGTTCTGCTGTAAATAGTGAATTAAAATGATAATTTTAAAATAATTTTTGATTGCTGTATCCTTCGCCTTCTTTAAGTATCATTATCCCGATTAGTGTTCTGATTGGAGCATTGGGAGCACCATTTTCGGAAGAAAATAATATTGAAAATAAATTTTCGTCAATACGGCTTACAAGCTGATTGTTAAAAACATTTTGCCATGCTGTTTCATCTGTAAATTGAACTGATGATTTATTTGTAAAATATTGATATACATTACTTTGTGATGAAAGTTGATGTGCTGTGTCTGTTTTTCTAAACATTATTTTTAATATTAATTCAAAGATATAACAAATAATTCATTTAATCAACTGATATTTAATATTTTATGTTCCATGTGGAACAATTTATTGCATTATATCTATTGATATTCAATATGTTATAAAATTATTAATAAGTTTACATGTTTCTGATTTCAACGTGTTACAAAGTTGACTTATTAACAATTTAATAAAAAAAAATATTTTTTCAACTTGACTTATTCATATTTTATTTTTAATATATTTGTAATATGAAGATTTTTCGGAGTGGACTCAAAATTAAATTTTGTTATAGTAGTTTAATAAAAAATAAATAAAAATGAAGATAGAATTATTCGATGCAGAATATTTAAATATTGTTGAGTTAAATATAACCGGCGATAATGAAAATTATATTAAAGGCGATTCTGAATCGAAATATTTAGAAAGTACAGTGTTTAATTTATTTGCAAATTGTTTTGAGAAGGCTAATAAATTGTACGAATTTTTTGGAGCCACTAAATATAATTCGAGAAATATTGTGCCATTGAGAAATGAACTAAAAAACAAACTTGAATTAATGAATAAAATCGAAAGCTTTGAAATGTTTGTTGACTTTATTGATAGTATATTTTTAGGTGCCGATTTTTTAGAAGAACTTAATTATGACGATAAGGATTGGAAGAAAAATTGGAATAAGTATTTTGTGTTACTTACAAATGTAGTAAATAATATTATTGTGCTTATTGAAAAATGTATTGAAGAACAAAAAACATTATGGGTAATTGGGTATTAAGATTTTATTAGTTAATTAATATAAAAGTCATTCTTTTTTTTGAATGGCTTTTGTATTTTATAAAATATAATTATTCTTTAGCGAACAAATCAGGTCGTAGTTGTTTTGTTCTTTCTATCGATTGTGCTTCTTTCCATTTTTCTATTTCTTTAAAATTTCCTGATAATAAGACATCAGGAACTTTTAATCCTTTGTAATTTGATGGACGAGTATATACAGGTGGAGCCAGTAAATTGTCTTGAAACGAATCTGTTAATGCTGAAGTCTCATCGGAAATAACCCCGGGAATTAATCTTACAATACTGTCGGTAATGATTGCTGCAGCTAATTCGCCTCCGGTTAAAACATAATCTCCAATAGATATTTCTTTTGTTATGTAATTGTCCCTAACTCTTTGATCTACTCCTTTATAATGACCGCAAAGTATTATTATATTTTCGAATGTAGCTAATTTGTTTGCATCTTTTTGCGAATACTGTATTCCGTCGGGTGAAGTGTAAATAATTTCATCGTATTTTCTTTCCGATGTTAATTTCGATATAATACTATCAATAGGTTGAATTGTAAGTACCATTCCTGCATCACCACCAAAGGAATAATCATCTATTTTGTTGTGCTTGTTTGTTGTATAGTCGCGTAAGTTGTGAATATATATTTCTATGTTGCCTTTTTCTTTTCCTCGCTTAATTATAGAATGATTTAAAGGACTTTCTAATAATTCCGGTACTCCGGTAATAATATCTATTCTCATGTTTTTTCTGCAAAAATAGTAATGTTTGCCTTATAATTTAAAAAATAAGAAAAAATATAAAAAAAAGACAAAATGGCAGCGCTTTGAGATGAAAGGGCGACAAAAAGTCAGAAAAAGAAATTCGTTATGCCAATTTTTATCGAAAATTACATTGGTATATGTTTTGAATAATAGAAAATAAGTAGTTAAAATGAATACTAATTTAAAATTTATAATTATGACACTTGTAAGATTTAATGAACCAGAAGTTAGAAATTTCAATAATGTAATTGATGATTTCTTTAATAACTCAATTATTAATGAGTTTGAAAATCAAAAACAATATTTTTCTATTCCTCCTGCAAATATTATAGAATCGAAAATCGATTTTAGAATCGAGATTGCAGCTCCCGGATTCGATAAATCAGATTTTGATATTAATATTGAGAAAAATTTATTAACAATATCTTTAGAAAAATCTGTTAACGAAAACTCTGAAAATGAGAAATTCAACCTAAAAGAATTTGCATTTAACAATTTTTCTCGTTCATTTCGATTGTCGAATAAAGTAAATAGCGATAAAATTAGTGCAGTTTATAAAAATGGTTTGCTTCTGATTGTAATGCCTAAAATGGAAGAAGCTATTGAAAAACCAAAACGCGAAATTAAAATTTCATAAATTAACTAGTCCTAAATAAAAAAAGAAGAGCAATATTTAATTGCTCTTCTTTTTGAATAGTTTAAAATAGTTTAGTACACTATAAAACAATACAAAACTCCCCCAGTTAAGCGTAAATTAACAAACAAAAGTTTATTAGATAGAAGTTCGGCGAAGTATTTACTTCGTCGTTCTATTTTATTGTAGCTTTCAGCTATATAAATGCGAAGCATTTAAAAATATTCTATCGTAACTTTCGAAATTTAAAGACCTGTTACGGCATGCAAACTAAAAAGGATAATTTTAATAGTAGTGTGTTTATAGCATTTTTGTATTTAATAATATCTTTACTTTATGTCAACAGGGTATCAAATAAAAAAACCAAGAAGTAGCTTACAATTTAACACTGTAAATTGTGCATTGGGCTGATATATTTACAAGAAAAATATATCGTGATATTGTAATAAATAGTTTGAAATATTGCCAGGAAAATAAAGGACTTGAAATTTATGCTTTTGTAATAATGTCGAACCATGTTCATTTGTTGCTGCGTAGCAGTAATGGTAATTTAAGTGGTATTCTTCGGAATTTTAAAAGGTAAAAGGAGAATAGATCTATGTCGATTTCGAAAGTGTTTTAGATGTAATTCAGGTAAGTAAAAAATGGAAAACATATTGAATACAATAGCTGAAAGCTACATGAATAAATAAGACGTAGCAAATGCTACGCCGAATGGGGGTATTCTATACTGCCAAAAATACTTATTAATTTATTATCTGCATTTATACTGTTTAATTATTTGATTGTCGGTATAATATACATATTAGTTGACATAAACAACTATGAATTAAGCGTTTTTTACAAAAAAAGTATGAGTTTGCCGTGAGAATAAATCTTTGCTGAATAGCATTTACATTTTATGCATACAAAAACTAAAATCCAAGAATACATAACAATTGTGTTAATAAAAGTTAAAAAACATTGTTGATTGATAGGTTAATGTGCTGAAAATACGATAAATACATTTTTTATTAAAAAATTTTTTTTTATTAGTTGTTTATGTCAACTAATATGCATTACTTTGTCTTCGAATTAAATTAAAAACTATGGAACAAGATAATTTACCTCTCGGAATGGTAATTGGGCAAATGATGCGAGAGATGCTTAGAGTACTGAAAAACCGAGATATTGAGCAGGCAGAGATTTCGCTTACCATAGAGCAACATGCTGTTTTACACATTCTTAATGAAAGAGAAGCCGGCGTTATTCTTAAAGAAATGGCTTGTATGATGGGTAAGGATAAGTCAGTTATACTGCGAATAATTGATGTGCTCGAAGAAAAAGAATTAGTAAGAAGAGCTGTTGACACAAAAGACCGCAGAAAAAAATATTTAATGGTTACAAAAAAAGGAGAGCAAGTTATTAAAGATTTCCTGAAAATTGATACAGAATTAAGAGAAGAACTCAAAGAAGGATTATCTAAAGAAGATATGAAAACTTTTTATAAAGTAGTTACTCATATAAAATACAAAGCAGAACAATTATAGTGTTTTTTTTATAATAATTGATAACATCAACGATTATTAATAGCAATTAATTACATATTAAATATTTAATGAAAAATGAAGATGAAAATGTTTTTTTTAAGTGTGCTTTTTTTTAGTATCTTATCGATACAAGCACAAGAACCAATGGAACTGTCGTTAGATAGTGCAGTAAACTATGCAGTGGCGCATAATAAAACCTTGCATAATTCGAGGTATGCCATTGACAAGTCGAATCAGAAAATAAAAGAGACGATTTCGCAAGGATTACCTCAAGTTAGTGCCTCTTTAGATTATACAAATTTTCTTGGAGCAGAAGCATCTTTACAAATGGGTCCTTCAGCACCTCCGATTTCTATTGAATTTAATCCTACTAGTAATTTTAAGGCAAGTGCCAGTCAGTTAATTTTTAGCGGAAATTATATTGTTGGTGTTCAATTGGCAAAACTGGCTAAAACAATAACGGAAAAAAGTTATCAAAAAAGTGAACTTGATGTAAAGGAGCAGACTTACCAAGCTTATTATATGATTCTTTCTATGCAAAGAATTTTAGATAAGCTGAAAGAGAATTATAAAAATGCTCAAACTATTTACGAGAACACAAACAACTTAGCTAAAGTGGGTATGATAGAGCAAACCGATGCTAAAAAGTTATCTGTTATGGTTACTTCTATAGGAAATGCAGTGAAATCAACCGAAAGGCAAGTTGAATTAGGATATAATTTGTTGCGATTTCAGTTAGGTTTGGAAAGTAATCAGTCCATTAAGTTATCAACAACATTTGATGATGTTGTAAACAAAATTCAAATAAACAGTATAGTGGTTGATAATTTTAATATTGAAAACAATCTTGATTATCAATTGGTATCTATGCAAGGAGATATTGCAAAAAAATCAATTGATATGACCAAAGCAAACTATTTGCCTTCATTAGTGGCTTTTTATTCTTATACAGAAAAAATTAAAAAACCCAAATTTGATATGTCGCCTAAACATGTGCTGGGGCTCACATTAAACGTGCCGATATTTGCGGGAGGATTAAGAAAATCTCAATTAAGTCAGGCAAAAATTGATTTTGATATTAGCGAAAACACTAAAGATTTGTTGACTGATCAATTAACGATACAAGAAAAACAATTAAGATATAATTATAAAAATCTTCTCGAGCAATATTTTTCTCAAAAAGACAATGTTGATATATCGAAAGAAGTGCTTGACCGGATGAATTTAAAATTTCAGCAAGGAACTGTTTCAAGCCTTGATCTTACAAGTTCAAACAACGATTACATTACTGCTGAAACAGAATTGACAGGCACAATACTTCAATTATTGAATGCAGAATTAGCATTAAAAAAATTAAATAATAAACTTTAAAAAAATAATATAATGAAAATAATAAAATATAGCAATTTATTGATTGTATCAGGTTTAATGATGTTAGCAACAGCCTGCAATTCGGGAAAAGAAAACGATGCGCAAATAAAGCAAACAGAAACAAAGCAAGCAATGCCTGTTAGAACAATGATAGTCAAAACGGAAGTGGTAAATAGAAATATAAACTATACAGCATCGCTAATACCATTTAATGAAATTTATTTGGCACCTGCGGCCCCCGGAAAAATTGAGAAGATAAACGTTGAAATAGGCGACCGTGTTACAAAAGGTCAGCTTGTTGCAACTATGGATCGTTCTAATTTAGAATCAGCACATCTTAATCTTTTAAATCTTGAAACCAATTTTAAACGATTAGAAGAACTTAAAAAGACAAATACGGTTGCACAGCAACAATACGACGAAGTAAAAACTGCTTATGAGGCTACAAAAGTAAGTTACCAGTTTCTTTTGGATAATACAGAATTAAAAGCCCCTTTTAACGGTGTAATATCCGGCAAATATTTTGAAGATGGTGAGAATTTCTCGGGTGCACCAAATACCCGTGCAGGAAAGTCTGCTGTTGTTACTATCGTGAAAATTAATAAGTTAAAAGCTTTAGTTGGAATTTCAGCATCTTATTTTCCTCAAATAAAAAAAGGAATGAAAGTAATAATTAACAGCGATATTTATCCCAATGAAACCTTTACCGGTGAAATTTATAATGTTTATCCAACGATTGATGATGCTACAAAGACTTTTACTGTAGAAGTAAAAATCAATAATCCTGATTTAAAATTACGCCCCGGTATGTTTTCTAAAATCCAACTTAATTTAGGAGAAGGAAAAGGAATTCTTGTTCCGACAATTGCATTAGTAAAACAAACGGGTACAAATGATATGTATTTGTTTTTAAACAAAAATAATGTATCAGTAAAACAGCGTGTGTTAACAGGTCGCCTTTTCGATGATAAAACTGAAATACTTGAAGGAATCCAAGAAGGTGATGAAATAATTATTGGAGGGCAAAACAAAATCAAGGATAAGACATCAATTATCGTTAAAAATTAAGAATTAATTAAAAATAAAGCTATGAGCATATATAATACAGCCGTTAAAAAACCCATAAGTACCATTATGATATTTATCGGGGTGGTAATTTTAGGAATTTACTCCTATCTTCAATTACCTGTAGATTTTTTCCCGAAGATGGATCCGCCGATGATTTCAATTTTCACATTCTATCCCGGGGCAAATGCCGAAGATGTGGAACAAAATATTACCAAAAAACTTGAAGACGGCCTTGGCGCTATCAGTGACCTGAAAGAAATAACATCATCTTCAAAAGATAATATATCGGTAATAACATTAGAATTTGAGTGGGGAGCAAACTTAGACGAAGCTACAAACGAAATACGCGATGCCGTAAGTCTTGTTGAAAAAAGTTTGCCTGATGATGTTGAAAGCCCAACTATATTTAGGATGAGTACAAGTATGATGCCTGTAATTATGTTTTCGGTAACATCAGACGAAAGTTATGAGGGCATTAAAGATATTATTGATGACAAGATAGTACAACCCATTAACCGTATTGATGGGGTAGGAAACATTATGCAAATTGGTGCACCTGTAAGGGCTATTATGGTTGATATCGACCCCAGAAAATTAGATGCTTATCATTTATCGGTTGAACAAATTGGTGGTGTTCTTGCAGCCAACAACTTAAATCTGCCATCAGGAAGCCTTGAAATGGGTAAATCGGATTTACAACTTCGTGTACAAGGCGAATTTGAAAATAGCGATATTATTAAAAACATTATAATAAGCAATTTTAATAATCGGCCTGTTTATTTAAAAGATGTTGCAACTATTAACGATGGTTTAAAAGATATAAAATCGTTCGAACGTTCCAATGGAAAAAAGAATGTGCGTTTGATGATTCAAAAACAATCAGATGCCAATACAGTAACGGTAGCAAAAAAAATAAAAGAAAAACTCGAAAAAATTAAAAAAACTTTACCTCCCGATGTAAAAGTTGATGTTTTGATGGATACCTCTGTATATACAATGTCTGCGGTAAGTAATTTGAGTGAGACCATCCTTTTCGCATTATTTTTTGTTGTTATTGTTGTTATGTTTTTTATGGGTCGTTGGCGGGCAACTTTTATTGTTTCAATTTCAATACCTATTTCGCTGATTGCCGGTTTTATTTATATGTATATATCCGGCGGTACTATCAATATTATTACACTTTCTTCATTGACCATTGCTATTGGTATGGTGGTTGACGACTCCATTGTAGTACTTGAAAATATTACCAAGAAATTAGAAAGAGGGGGCTTTGCCCGTGAGTCAGCCATTTATGGAACATCTGAAGTGAGTATGGCTGTTATAGCTTCAACACTTACCATTATTGCCGTTTTTCTTCCTTTAACTATGTTAGGTGGTGTAACAGGTATTCTTTTTAAACCACTTGGTTGGGTAGTAACTATTTCTATCGTTACTTCGGTAATTGTTTCATTGACACTTGTTCCGATGTTATCATCTAAAATTTTAAGCGTAAAAGAACCAAACCGAAAAACTATTGGTGGAAAACTTTTCTATTTCTCACAAAATTTACTCGACAAAATTGATGATGTTTATGAAAAAACATTATCATGGGCAGTAGGTCATCGTTGGTTAGTGGTTGGTGCTGCAGTGCTTATATTTGTTTCTTCTCTTTTTCTGACCAAGTTTATTGGCTCAGAATTTATGCCTGAAATGGATAACGACCAAATGGGTGCACAAGTTAAACTGGCACAAGGTGTAAAACTTGACGAAACAGTTAAAACGGCAGAGTATCTCGACTCAGTATTTATGGCTAAATACCCTGAGATAGAAATGCTTTCAACAAGTGCAGGCGTGGGTGATGAAAATAGTATGGCATCAGTTTTTATGGAAACAGGAAACTATATTATCAATTATACTTTTAAAATGACACCCCATCAGGATAGAAAAAGAGATATTTTTGAGATAGCCAACGAAATGCGAAAAGATATTGAAATATTGCCTGAAGTAGAAAAGTATTATGTTGACCCCGGAAATGCACGTATGTCAAGTGGCATGGGTATGGGCGGCGGAAGTAACATGGAAGTGAAAGTTTTCGGAAACAGTTTTGACCATACCAATATTGTTGCCGAAAAAATTGCTGCGGCATTTAACAGAACAAAAGGTGTAAAAGATGTTTTAATAAGTCGCGATAGGGAAAAAGCCGAATTACAATTAGTTTTAGATCAGGAAAAAATGACTTCTTTTGGCTTAAATACTGCAATGGTTGCCGGAGCAATTCGTAATCGTATTACAGGACTTACCGCTACTGTTTATAAAGAGGAAGGTAATGAATATGATGTGATTGTGCGTTATGATGAGAAGTTCCGACATTCAACACAGGATATACGGAATATCAGCATTATGACTCCTGCGGGTGTTCCTGTAAAAGTTGGGGAAATAACAACACTAAAAAGATTTTATTCACCACCTAATATCGATAGGGAAAATAAAGTGCGTGTTGTAAAAATATCATCAGCCCTATCCGGTTCCGATTTAGGTACTGTACAAGCAGCTCTTGAAAAAGAAATTGCAAAAATAGATATCCCTGATGATGTTACGGTTGAATTTGGAGGTAGCGCTGAAGATATGCAGGATACTTTTAAAGATTTGCTAATGCTTGGGGCATTAATCATCCTTCTTGTATATATTGTAATGGCATCGCAGTTTGAATCGTTAACAGAACCGTTTATAATTATGATTTCGATCCCATTTGCATTTACAGGAGTTTTAATAGCATTATATCTTTTTAACACTACCATTAATATTATTTCTATGATTGGAGCAATAATGCTGATAGGTATTGTTGTTAAAAACGGAATTGTGTTAGTTGATTATATCAATTTACTTGTTGCCAAAGGCTATTCGTTAAAAGCAGCCGTAGTAGCAGGTGGTCGTTCCAGGTTAAGACCTGTGCTTATGACATCGATAACAACTATTCTGGCAATGTTACCTATGATTGTATTAAAAGGTAGCGGTTCCGAAATGTGGAGACCTATGGGTGTTGCCATTTTTGGAGGATTAATATTCTCAACAGTTATAACTTTAGTTTTAATACCTGCTATTTATACCATGTTTGGTGTGGGCAAAATAAAACGAAAAAAGAAAGCTATTGAAAGAACTAAAATAAATTTAGAAATGTAAAATTTATTTTCTTCAAAAGCTTGTGAGTTTTCACGAGCTTTTGAAGAAATTTAAAAAAATGATAATTAAAAATATTTTATTATGAAAGCAGTATTTATATCATATAATCAATCTATCACTTTTGAAGTTCAGCATATACTGAATGACTTAAACATAAAGGGTTATACCCAGTGGCTCGATGTAAAAGGAAGAGGTTCGGTTACTGGAGAACCGCATGAAGGCACACATACCTGGCCCGAAATGAACAACGCTCATTTAACTATGGTAGAAGATGACAAAGTTGAGTCGTTACTTGAATATTTAAAGAAACTCGACAAAAAATCTGAACAACAAGGATTAAGAGCTTTTGTTTGGAATATTGAGCAGTTGTATTAAAACAACGGACTTGATGCTGTCGAAAAAGTGTCATTCGACCCTTAGGGAGAAATCTTCAAATTGTTAAATCGTTGTTTTTTTGCATATTGAGATTTTTTATTTTATTCGAAATGACATGTATTTAGCCCTTTTCGACAGCATCTTTTTGCAGTATTATGAAAGATAATTTCGACAAAAAAATATATACATTTCGTTTGTTATTAAGTGATTTGGCATTTCTTTTTCGTAATATGGGAAATATAGTTTTCGCAATGCGGAATAGAAAATTGGGTAAAGTATTTATGGAAAAAGTAATGACAGTAGTTACTGCTGTTAACGGATGTACCTATTGCACTTGGTTTCATGCAAAACAAGCTGTGTCGAGTGGAATAAGCGAAACAGAAGTGAAAAACATGCTCAACTTACAATTTGAAGCAGATGCGTCAGATTTTGAAGTTATTGCTTTGTTATATGCTCAACACTATGCAGAGACTAATCGTGATCCGGATAAAGAAATGACAAAAAAGCTATTTGACTTTTACGGAGAAAAAACCGCAAAACATATTATTTTGATGATAAGAATGATATTTTTTGGTAATCTTTCAGGAAACACTTTTGATGCATTCTTAAGCAGGTTAAAAGGTAAAAATGCTCCAAGTAGTAATGTTATATTTGAATCACTATTTTTTATTGTAACCGCCCCTTTTATGCTTCCGCTATTACCAGCCACTAAAAAATTTGAAAGTAAAAAAGCCAGTAAATGAAAAATATTTTATTAAATATTACTAAAGCATTGCAAAAAAATTATAACTCAATAAAGCTAAAAAAGGTTAAAAATACTTTAAGTAGTGAATAATTACTAACTTTGTATGATTAATACTTGTTAAAGATATATGAAATGAAAAATAATATTTTAGGTTTGTGGAATAAAATAAAAACCAAAACTTACAAAGCATTGAAACCAATTATTTGGTTGTTAAAAAAAACAGGGATAACACCCAACGGATTAACAACAATTGGCTATTTAATTACTGTTTTATCCTCCATTGTTCTGATTGTTGGAGCAGAATTTGGAAGTCGTAACGATTTCGGGTATATAACATGGTTTGGTGCTATCACTTTGTTTGGTGGTCTTTTTGATATGCTTGACGGACAATTAGCACGCTCAACAAATAAAATGACAAAATTTGGAGCATTATACGATTCTTCCTTAGACAGGTATGGCGAAATGACTATGTTTCTCGGAATATGTTATTACCTGATATCAAATCACTATTTCCTAAGTTCGCTCTTTGCTTTTATTGCCATGATTGGCTCCATTATGATAAGCTATATTAGAGCACGTTCTGAGGCTCTTGGAGTAGATTGTAAAGTAGGTTTTATGCAACGCCCCGAACGAATTTTAACCATTGGTATAACAGCCATTTTATATGGTGTTATTTTTTACTTTTTTGGAGAATTTAAGGTAAATGTCGATTGGCTGCCTTTCCCACTAATTGAAAATATAACCGTTTTTACATTTCCTGTTTTTATTATGGCCATTTTGACCAATATTACAGCAATTCAACGATTAAATCATTCTCGAAAGAGCATGTTATAATATATAAATTTAACTTTAACTTTTAAATAATTAAACAAATGAGTTTACAACAAAACATTAAAAAACCGGAAGGAAAATTAGGAATTTTAACCCCCGGGATGGGAGCAGTATCAACCACTTTTATGGCAGGAGTAATTGCTGCAAATAAAGGTTTGGGGAAACCATTTGGGTCAATTTCTCAAATGGGAAAAATTAGATTGGGAAAACGTACAGATAATAATAATCCTAATGTAAAAGATTTTATTCCTCTTGCTTCAATGGAAAATATGGTTTTCGGCGGATGGGATATATACAACGATAGCGTATATAAATCTGCTTTGAATGCAGGTGTTTTAGAAAAAGATTTATTGAATAACATTAAGGATGAATTATCTGAGATAAAACCAATGTCGGCTGTATTTGACCACAATTTTGTAAAAAATATTGATGGTGAAAATATTAAAAAAGAAAAAACAAAAATGGATGCTGCCAAAGCACTAATGGCAGATATAAAAAACTTTAAAACGGAAAATAATTGTGACCGTTTAGTTGTGATATGGTGTGCTTCAACTGAGGTTTATACTCAAATTACAGATGTTCATTTATCAATAGAAAAATTTGAACAAGCACTCGAAGAAAATCATCCCACAATTGCTCCAAGTATGATTTATGCTTATGCAGCAATTAAAAGTGGAGTGCCTTTTGCTAATGGAGCACCAAATCTAACTGTGGATATTCCTGCATTAATAGAACTTGCCAATAAATTAAATGTCCCTATTGCAGGTAAAGATTTTAAAACAGGACAAACCTTAATGAAAACCATTTTAGGTCCTGGTTTAAAAACCCGATTATTAGGCATTGATGGTTGGTTTTCTACTAATATTTTGGGTAACAGAGATGGTAAGGTTTTAGACGATGCTGGAGCTTTTAAAACAAAAGAAGTTTCCAAACTAAGTGTTTTAGACAGCATATTAGAGCCTGAGAAATACCCCGAACTTTACAAAGATATGTATCATAAAGTAAGGATAAATTACTATCCACCAAAAGGAGACGATAAAGAAAGTTGGGATAATATTGACATTTTTGGTTGGTTAGGTTATAAAATGCAAATAAAAGTTAATTTTTTATGTAAAGACTCTATTCTTGCAGCCCCAGTGGTTTTAGATCTTGCTATATTTATGGACTTAGCACAACGTGCCAATATGAAAGGCATACAAGAATGGTTGTCGTTCTATTTTAAATCGCCACAAACTAAAGAAGGATTAGTGCCAATTCACGATATTTTCTTGCAAAAAATTAAATTTGAAAATACGCTAAGACATATTATGGGAGAAGAATTAATAAATTATTTAGGATTAGATTATTACGAAGAAGATTAATGTTGAAACTACACAAAATTATAGCATCAGGATTAGGCACCGGATATTCACCATTGGCTCCCGGAACTGTAGGTTCAATACTTGGAATACTATTATTCTATTTATTTAATTTTACCTTAAATTCATTCAATATAGAGTCGTGGCTTGCCTTAAGCCTTAATCTTTTTGCTATAATTTTTGTGCTTGTTTTTGGCGTATTTTCAATTAAAAAAGTTCATGTCATTTGGGAACACGATGCATCGAAAATTGTAATAGATGAAATTGTGGGTGTATGGATTGCTGTATTTACTATGCCTTTTCAATGGCAATATTATTTAGCTGCCTTTGTATTGTTTAGATTTTTCGATATTCTAAAACCATTGTACATACGCAAATTGGACAATTTGAAAACAGATTGGAGTGTGATGTTGGACGATGTGGTAGCAGGTATTTATGCAAACTTAATATTACAACTTATTGTTGTTCTAAAAAATTGTTAATGAAAAATAAGATATATATTTTATTGAAATATAATATGGTTGCTATAATTGCTACTTCTGTTGATTATAGTTTATTCTTGATTCTTTCTGAAATTGTTCACGTGTGGTACATATTTGCATCATTTATAGGATTAGTTCTAGGCGGGTTAACAGCTTTTGTACTACAACGAAACTGGACATTTAAGAAAAAAGATGGAAAATTATCAAAACAAGCTATAAGATATTTAATAATATGGACTACAAGTATATTATTAAATACGATTGGACTGTTTTTGATAGTAGAATATGTAGGAACACATACAATTATTGCAAAAGTAATAATTTCAATTATTGTAGGTTTTGGTTTTAATTTTTTAATGAGCAAACATTTTGTATTTAAATAAATGTATAAAAAGAGAATGGAAATTTATAGTATTAAAATAATAAATATAGTCAGCATTATAATGTTGCTCATATTTCCTGCTAAATTAGATGCACAGCAAGTAACAAAAATATCTGGTAAAGTTATTGATGCTACTACAAAAGAACCATTACCTTTTGTAAACATTGTATTTTTAGGGAAAAGCATAGGAACAATTACCGATTATACCGGAGAATATAGTATCAGAACAGAATGGGCTTCAAATGAAATTGCGGCTTCATTTTTAGGTTATAAAAATCAAATTAATACGGTAGTAATTGGGAAAAGCCAAGTAATAAATTTTGAATTACAACCTAGTAAAGTTAATCTTGATGAAGTTGTAATAAGTGCAAAAAGAAAGCGTTACAAAAATAAAAATAACCCGGCTGTTGCACTAATTAGAAAAGTGATTGCAAAAAAAAAATTAAATAGAAAGGAAAATCTTAACTATTACGAGTATGATAAATATGAAAAAAATGAATTTGATTTGAATAATATTACTGAGAAGTTTAAGAAAAAAAAATCGTTTAAAAAATTTCAGTTTATTTTTAATTATGTCGATACTGCTGAAATAAATGGAAAACCTTATTTACCTGTATTTTTTAGAGAAACCCGTTCAAAAGTTTATTTTCGTAAAAAACCAAAAAGTAAAAAAGAATATATTCTAGGAACTAAAACGACCGGTTTTGAAGAATATGTCGATAATCAAGGTGTTAGTTATATTATTGATAATTTGTATGAAGATATTGATCTATACAATAATACGGTCATGCTTCTGACCAATCCTTTTGCCAGCCCAATATCTGACATTGCACCTTCGATTTATAAATTTAGGATTATGGATACCCTCAATATAAATGGCTACAACTGCATTAATTTGGCTTTTCAACCTAGAAATAAGCAAGATTTTGCATTTGTAGGCAATTTATATATCACTAATGATGATAGATATGCCATTGTTAAAATAGATATGCATATTTCAAAAGACATTAATCTAAATTTTGTTAATGATTTGAAAATTATTCAGGAGTACACATTTATTAATAACAAGGCATGGATACTTACAACTGATAAATTAGTTGTTGATTTTAATCTAGTAAATAAAGGTGTCGGCATGTTTGGGAAGAAAAGTATTTATTACGATAATTTTGTTTTTAATAAAATTAAACCCGATAGTTTATATTCAGGAATCGAACAAGAAATAAGGGCATCTAAATTTGATGAAAGAGATAGTTTGTTTTGGAAGAAAAATAGAATTGTTGATATAACTGAACAAGAACAAAACATTTTCAAAATGACTGATAGCATTCAAAATGTACCCGCGTTTAAACGAACAATGGATATAGTAATGTTATTAGTAGCTGGATATTGGAATTTTGACAAAATTGATGTGGGACCTATTAATACTTTTTATAGCTTTAACGATGTTGAAGGTTTTCGCTTACGATTAGGTGGTAAAACAAGTGATAAATTTAGTAAAAAGCTTAGATTAAATGGCTATGGATTGTATGGTTTTAAAGATAAGCAATTTAAATATTCAGTAATGGCTACTACATCGCTTAATAAAAGAGCTCTTAAAGATAATCCCAAGCATACGCTTTCAATACAGTACCAATACGAAACCAGTTTTCCAGGTATGGAAGTAGAGTTTATTAATGAAGATAATTTCTTGCTTTCGTTTAAACGAGGAACTGCTAATAAAATTCTTTACAACCGTATGTTTAAAATGGAACATTATCGTGATTGGAAAAATGGATTTTCAACAACTCTTGTTTTAAAAAATATTCAACAAAAACCGGGAGGCACACTTTATTTCAATTACGAAGATGACCATTCCATTCAATCTATAACATCAAGCGAGATAACAGCTGCTATTCGTTTTGCCCCAAATGAAAAGTTTTATCAGGGTATTAATAATAAAATACCTATTTTTACAAGTCACCCAATCATGCAGCTTAGTTATACACAAGGAATAAATGGGATGTTTGGTTCTGATTATACATATGGTAAGTTAAAATTTAATGCTTTTAAACGATTTTATTTTGGTCCTTTAGGATATACACATACAGAAATGGAAGCTGGTAAAATTTTCGGAAAAGTTCCTTTTATATTACTTAATTTACCTCGGGCAAACCAAACCTATTCATATCAGCTTCGTTCGTATAATATGATGAATTTTCTTGAATTTGCCAGCGACGAATATGTCAGTTTGTTTATTGACCATCATTTCAATGGTTTTATTTTAAATAGAGTACCTTTACTTAAAAAATTAAAATGGCGTTCTATTGTATCACTAAAAACTTTATATGGAGGGATAACCGATAAAAATAATCCGGAAGTTACATCAGGACTAATGAAATTCCCTACTGATAAAAATGGCAACCCAACCACTTTTTCTTTAACAGATAAACCATACATGGAAGCAAGTGTGGGAATTAGTAATATATTTAAGTTTTTCAGGGTAGATTTGGTTAACCGGATTACATATTTAGATAATCCGCTTGTACCAAAACAAGCAATTAGATTCCGATTTAAATTTGATTTTTAACAGTTTTAATAAATAATAAATAATAAATATGAGAATATTACAACAAAAGTTTGCAAAATTTAATACTCCACAGATTTTAATGAAAAATAAAATGTATTTGTATTATAATTCTTTTGAGTCAGGTCAGGATACCGAAATTATGTTAAATGGGAAAAAGACTCTTATGTTTGGTTCAAATAGCTATTTGGGTTTAACTAATCATCCTGAAATTATAGAAGCGGCAAAAAAAGCACTTGATAAATATGGAACAGGAGCTTCAGGTTCTAGATTAATGAACGGAAACCTTGATTTGCACAATGAACTTGAAAACAATTTGGCTGATTTTGTCAATAAGCCGGCTGCTACCATTTTTAGCACAGGATTTCAGGTAAATATGGGAACTATTCCAAGTCTTGTGGGAAGAAACGATTTAATTGTATTTGATGAAAAAAGTCATGCATCTATTATTGAGGGATGCAGACTTGCTTTTGCGAAAAATATAAAATATAAACATAACGATATGGCGGATTTGGAGAAAATTCTCCAAAAAACAAACAAAACTCAAACTACTTTAATTGTTACCGATGGTATCTTTAGTATGGAAGGCGATATTGCACATCTTAATAAAATATGTAAATTGGCCGATAAATATTCAGCAGCGGTAATGGTTGATGATGCACATGCTCTAGGCGTAATTGGAGATCATGGCTCGGGTACGGCATCATATTTTAATATTACTGAAAAAACTGACCTAATAATGGGAACTTTTAGTAAATCATTAGCTTCTTTAGGGGGATTTATTGCCGGAGATTTTGAAACCGTCAATTATATCAAACATAATGCTCGTTCATTGTTATTTAGTGCAGGAATACCTCCTGCTTCAGCAGCAACAGTATTAAAAGCATTAGAAATAATAAAAAGAGAACCGGAAAGAATTTCTCGATTATGGGAAAATACAAATTACGCATCCGAATGTCTTATTCAAGAAAGCTTTTTGATTGGCGAAAGTACAACACCGATTATTCCTATTTTTATTGGCGATGATAATAAAACTTATCAATACGGAACAATGTTACTGGAGCATGGAGTTTATGTTAATCCTGTGGTAAGCCCCGGAGTAGAAAAAGGCAAAGCTATTTTGCGATTTTCATTAATGGCAACACATACCAAAGAGCAAATTGATATTGCAATTGATACGCTGGTTAAATGCCGTAAATTAATTAAAACTACTGAGACTGTGAAATAACCTAATTTATAATAAATATTGTAAAATTATGGGAAATATAATCGTAAAAGAAGTAGAAACTAAATCCGATTTAAGAAAATTTATTGCTTTCATTGACAAGTTATACAAAGGTAATGAATACAAGGTTCCTCAATTACACATGTATGAAAGATCGGCCTTAATGTCCAAAAAAAATCCGGCTTTTGAATTTTGCGAAGCAAAATATTGGTTGGCATATAAAAATAATAAAATAGTGGGTAGGATAGCAGGTATCATCAATCATAAATCTAACGAGATTTGGAACGAAAAATATACGCGTTTTGGGTGGATTGATTTTATTGATGACATTGAGGTTTCTAAGGCACTTATTAAAACCGTAGAAGACTGGAGTAAGCAAAAAGAAATGACTGCGGTACACGGACCATTAGGATTTACCGATATGGACTTGGAAGGTATGCTTGTAGAAGGATTTGATGAGATTGGGACACAAGCTGTAATTTATAATTATCCTTATTATCCTGTTCATCTTGAAAAATTAGGATATATTAAAAATACTGACTGGGTACAACTAAAAATTAATATACCTGATAAGGTACCTGAAAAAATTACTCGTGTAGCTGAAATAGTCAAGAAAAAATATAATTTAAGATTACTTAAAGTAAAAACAGCAAAAGAAATATTACCATATACCAAAAGTATGTTTGATACTTTGAACGAATCGTATAAAAATTTATATGGCTTTGTTCCACTGACAGAAAAGCAAATAACTTACTATACTAAACAATATTTTTCTATGGTTAATCCTAAGTATGTCGGTTTTGTTATTGATGAAAAAGATCAAGTGCTTGCTTTTGGTTTAAGTTTTTTATCGCTATCAAAAGCCTTGATGACAGCCAAAGGAAAACTCTTCCCATTTGGCTTTATTCCTATCCTAAGAGCTATGAAAAAAAATGACACTATTGATTTACTGTTACATGCTGTTACACCCCAATACCAAAATAAAGGTATTCCCGCTATTTTTTATGCAGATATGACACAAGCCTGTATTGATGACAGCATAAAAACAGCTATTACAAGTCATATTTTAGAAGACAACAAACCATCTCTCCAAATGTTTAATGCTTATGATACACAACAACATTTGAGACGAAGGATTTACATCAAGAAAAATATTTAAAGTATGAAAAAAATACTTATTACGGGAGCTAGTGGGTTTATTGGTAGTTTTCTTGTAGAAAAAGCATTAAAAGAAGGTTATGATGTATATGCAAGTATTCGTGAATCTAGCAATTTAAAGTATTTGTCTGACCCTAAAATAAAGTTTATATATATTGATTTTTCAAATAAAGAATCGATTAAAAATCAATTAATAAAGATTGATAAATTTGATTTTATCATACATTGTGCAGGCCTTACTAAAACCTGTAATAAGAAAATATTTGATGTTGTAAATTACCAATATACTAAAAATTTTATTGAAGTTTTACTTGAAACATCAATGGTTCCCGAAAAATTTATTTTTATAAGTAGCCTTGCGGCTTATGGACCTGGTCGAAGTGGTTTAGCCCCTGTTAAATTAACGGATATTCCGAGTCCTGTCTCATTATATGGAGTCAGTAAATTAAAAACAGAAAAATACATAAAGTCTTTGCCGGATTTTCCGTATTTAATATTCAGGCCAACAGGGGTTTACGGACCCAGAGAAAAAGATTATTATGTAATGTATAAAAGTACAAAATCGGGTTTCGAAACTTATGTTGGTAGTAAAGAACAGTATTTATCTTTTATATATGTAAAAGATTTAGTAAATCTTTTAATAAGTTCATTAAAATCAAATATTATAAAAAAATCTTATTTTGTGTCCGACCTTAACGAATATACAGCATATGAGTTCAATCAGCTAATTAAAATGAAACTGACTAAAAAAACAATTAGTTTAGTTTTCCCCGGGTTTTTAGTTAGAATATTAGCTTTTATCAATGAAAAAATTTCATGTTTATTTTCAAGGAAAATACCTACTTTAAATACTGAGAAATTTAAAGAGATAAGTCAAAAAAATTGGCTTTGCGATAGTTCCGCATTAGTAAAAGATTTCAATTTTAGACCTGAATATAATTTAACTAAAGGTTTAGACGAAACATTACAATGGTATAAAAAAGAAAATCTTTTATAAAATGAAAAATGTATTAAGCATATTATTTATTACAATAATATTTCCGATGGTAGTGTTTTCGCAGAATGAGAAATACCCGATACCACCTAAAACAAATACACTGCTTTTTTATATTCAACGCAATCATAATTCTAATACAATAATTTATGATGCAAAATACGATAAACACGGAAACTTAGATAAAGATGAACCAATTGTAGTTTACTGGAGAAGATACGACGAACAAGGACAGAAAATGGAACTACGAAACATAGAAAAACGGTATGCCTATGGGGTTGATTGGGAAAAAGTTGAGTATAAAAAAATGTATTCTATAAAATTGGTAGCTGATAAAAAACACAAATTTTGGTTAAAACAACTATCTCCTTTTAAATCGGTTATAATAACAGAAATAAATAAAGAGCTCTCTGTATTAGATCATATATATATATATGCCGATAATTCAGGATTTTGGCCAAAAGTAAAATATATTGAACTTTTTGATGAAGATATAGTTATGGGGAAAAAGTGTATGAAGAAATTATAACAGATTAGTAATAAAATTTTATTATGGAATTTAAACGATTCACAAAAAAAAATATAATAATTAACACCCTGCTTGCTATTCTTTATCTTATTTGGTCACATTTCGCAGGAGGGATACGACCCGAGCATTATTTTCTTGTTTTTCTTTGGTTTTTAATGTATTACACACATGAGAAAACAAGACGGTTTATTCTTGGCTTTTCCATTTTTATCATTTATTGGATTATATACGATTCAATGCGGATACTTCCTAATTACGAGGTATCAACAGTTCATATTAAACAGCCCTATGAGTTGGAAAAATTTCTTTTTGGTATCACTTTTCAACACAACCTGATGACACCAAATGAATATTTTGAACTTGTACATACAAAATTTCTTGATCTCATTTCAGGACTGTTTTATATTAATTGGGTTCCAATACCCATTGCTTTTGGCGTTTATCTCTATTTTACAGATAAAACCCTGTTTACCAAATTTTCAGTAGTGTTTCTGCTGGTAAATATTTTTGGTTTCATTATCTACTACATTTACCCTGCAGCACCGCCTTGGTATGTGAAATTGTACGGTTTCGATTTGCATTTTGGCGTTCCTGGAAATACTGCGGGTCTCGGACGTTTCGACAAACTTACAGGTATACCTATCTTTGCCGGTCTGTACGAAAAAAATGCCAATGTATTGGCTGCCATGCCATCGCTACATGCTTCGTATCCTGTAATTGTAGTGTTTTATGCCATTAAAAAGAGGTTGGCTTGGGTTAATATATTTTTCGTACTGTTTATGCTGGGCATCTGGTTTTCTGCAGTTTATTCAGGACATCATTATATTATTGATATTTTGGCAGGAGCAACATTGGCGCTTATTGTCCTATTTGCTTTTGAAAAAATTTTAAAAAAACCACAATTAAATCAATTGATACATAAGTTTGTTAAAAATATTTAATATGACACTTTAAAGAAAACAAGTAAACTGAAAAAATGAAAAATTATCATCAAAATAAAATATTTTATAAAATCATTTACAAAGATGTTATTGTAAAAAAACAAGGAGTTTGGCAAATGTAAATTAATTAAGTGTGATTTTTCTAATATTACATTCGCCGATTGTATTTTTGAAAATTGTAATCTAACAACATTAAAAGTCAAATATTCGTATTTTTCAAATGCAATATTTAAATTTTGTAAAATGATTGGGGTTATTTGGGATGAAGCTTCATTACCTTTCACAATAACTTGCGAAGATTCAAATATAAGTTATTCGAGTTTTTATGGTATGAAATTAAGAAAAATGAAAATCCATAAATGTATTGCTTATGAAGTAAACTTTTCGGAAGCAGATATGCAAAGCTGTAGTTTTAAGCATTCCGATTTGAAAGATAGTATTTTTTTAAATGCCCGAAGCATTAATTTTACTCAATAATTTTGATATAATTTTAAAATAAAATCTGTTATTTTTGAAAAACAAATAGAATGAACATGTTGCTGTTAAAGAATTAAAAATATTGAAAAAAAGAAATAAAAATCTTACAAAAGGAAATATAAAAAAACAGCTTTTCAATTTAACATGGCCTATGTTGTTTGGAATGTTGGGAATTGTTATTTTTAATCTTATTGACACCTATTTTATTGGACAGCTTGGAGTTCAACAACTTGCAGCAATGAGTTTCAGTTTTCCGGTTATAATGTTTATAAACAGTCTGTCGCAAGGTATTGGAATTGGGACAAGCTCTTTGATTTCGAGAAATATTATTAAAACAAATCGCCAAGAAGTAAAAATGATGGCGAGTAGAGCTATTTTATTAGGAATTATTATAGTTGTTATTTTTGTTACTTTAGGATCATTAACTATTCGACCTGTTTTTAGCTCATTAGGGGCTAAAGATGAAATATTGAATTACATTCATGATTATATGAGCATTTGGTATATAGGAGTGCCATTTGTTGCAATACCTATGATTGGTAATAACATAGTGCGAGCAACAGGCGATACTGTTTCGCCCGGAATACAGATGGTTTCTTCAGGAATACTTAATGCAATTCTTGACCCATTATTGATTTTTGGTTATGGACCATTTCCTGAAATGGGTATGAAAGGAGCTGCTTTGGCAACCGTAATTGCTAGAAGTTTGAGTTTAATTTTTGTTCTCATTATTTTAGTTAAACGAGAAAAATTATTAACACTTTATTTTGGTCGATTGAAAAATGTTTTTTCAACATGGAAAGAAATTTTGCACATTGCTGCCCCGGCAACAATAGGAATGCTTATTACACCAATTTCTATCGGCTTTATTACAAAAATAATTGCAGATTTTGGTAAAGAGGTAGTAGCTGCTTTTGGCGTGGCTTCTCGAATTGAGATGTTTATTTTAATGGTAATTTCTTCATTAGGCTCTGTACTGATTATTTTTATTGGGCAGAATATCAGTAAAAATAAATTCGACCGAATTTTTAAATCTTTAAAGTATTCATTTATATTTTCTATGACATGGGGTTTAGTGGTATATGTAGTGTTGTTATTATTTAGTCAACATATTGCTTCAATATTTACAGATAATTTAACCGTTATTGAAATTATAAAAAAATATTTTAATATTCTTGGAATAAGTTATGGATTTCAGGGCTTAGTAAGGTTAAGCACTTCAAGTTACAATGGTATAAATAAGCCTTATCCGTCCGTCATTTTTTCTATAATCAGAATGTTTATTTTATATGCTCCCCTCGCATGGATTGGCTCAAAAATAATAGGTCTTAATGGCGTGTTTTGGGCAGGATTTATTGCAAATGTTATTATTGGTGCAATTTCATTTTTGTTTTTAATTCGAACTATAAAAAAAATAGCCCTTCACAACAATGTTCCTGTTGTTTTTTTACATACATCTCAAAAGTATGAATAATTTACAGAAAACATATCAGCAATATTTTAAAAATATGGTGTAAAAAGCGTTATTATGGATTATATTGCAATAACACATTAGATCTGTCAAAAAAATACACTGTATCAGCATTTTTGAAATAAAAAAGTAAGAAGCACATACCCTCGGTTGTACCCATAAATGCCTAAAAACGATAGATATAAAATTCAGAAAAACACTTGATTAAACACAGTAGGATAGTTTTATAATACAACTTCCTTTTTCAACAAGCTCCACTAAAAACAAAAAACTCCTGATAACGCTTGATTATCAGGGTTTTTCTTTTGTGCCCAGAACAAGACTCGAACTTGCATGCCCTTTCGAGCACCAGCCCCTCAAGCTGGCGCGTCTACCAATTTCGCCATCTGGGCAATTTTAACGAGCACAAAAATATAAAAATATTTTAAATACCAACAAGCTAATACAATTTATTATTTTTTGCTGTTGGTATTTAATATTCAGTATTACAAATTATTTAAAATAAAATTAGTCATTCTTGTATATAAATGATAAGTTGTGTTACCTCCATATATACCATGTGTTTTGTCGGGATAGAATTGCATTTCAAATTGTTTGTTGGCTTGAACAAGATTTTCAATTAATTCAATCGAATTTTGAACATGTACGTTATCATCACCTGTACCATGAACTAATAAATATTTTCCTTTTAACTTGTCTGCATGATTTATTGGAGAGTTATCGTCGTATCCTTTTGCATTATCGCTAGGCAATCCCATAAAACGTTCGGTATAAATAGAATCGTAATATCTCCAATTTGTAACAGGAGCCACAGCTATTGCCATTTCAAAAACATTATTCCCTTTAAATAAACAAGATGTTGACATAAATCCGCCATAACTCCATCCAAAAATACCGGTTCTATTTTTATCTATATACTCGAGATTACTAAAATATTCGGCTGCTTCAATTTGATCTATTGTTTCGTATTTTCCAAGTTCTCCGTAAGTAATTTTTTTAAATTCTTCTCCACGAGATCCTGTTCCTCTATTATCGACACAAACTACAATATAACCTTTTTGTGTCAACATTTGAAACCATGGCATATTGCGTCCCCACGAATCGGTTACTTGCTGAGAACCCGGACCTCCATATAAATACATGAATAATGGATATTTTTTATTCTCATCAAAATCCTTTGGTTTTATCATATATGCATTTAAATCCCATTTGCTCGATGGTGTATTTATCGACATGAATTCTTCTTTACTGAATCCATATTCTTTAATTGTTTCTTTAAGTTTAGCATTATCTTCAAGTACTCTTATTAATTTATTTTTTTTGTTATGTAAGGTAATGTAATAAGGAGTGTTGGCATTAGAATAATAATTAATGTAATATTTAAAGCCTTTGCTAAACAAAGCTCTATTTGATCCTATTTTTTCAGATAGTTTCTTTTTATGCGAACCATCAAGTTTAATAGAATATATTGCAGTATTTAATGGAGATTCTTCTGCCGAAGAATAATAAATTGTATTATTCTTTTCATCGATTCCTGAAAATCCTGTTACATCCCATTTCCCTTTAGTTATTTGATTAATTAATTTGCCATTAATATTGTATAGATATAAATGATTATAACCATCTTTTTCGCTATTAATAATAAAGCGTTTGCCATCGGTAAGAATTGTAAAATAGTTATCATCAATTTGTCTGATATAATATTTGTTTGTTTCGGTATAAATATTTTTCGATTCCCCTGTCGATGCATTGGCAAGTAAAATCTCCACTTTATTTTGTAAGCGGTTCATTCTAATAATACCTAAAATATTATTGTCTATTGTCCATTTTATTCGTGGAATATATTGATCTGTTTCTTCTCCTATATCCATATTTGATGTTTTTTTGGTATTTAAATCATATACATGAATCGAAACAATTGAATTGTCTTCTCCTGCTTTAGGATATTTAAACGAATAATTTTCCGGATATAATTTGTGTTCAAACATGGTCATATTGAATTGCTTAACCTTACTTTCGTCTGATTTATAAAATGCAATTTTGTCTCCTTTTGGCGACCATTGAAATCCTTGAGTTAGAGCAAATTCTTCTTCGTAAACCCAATCGGTACTACCATTTATTATATAATTATATTTCCCGTCTGAAGTTATTTGTTTTTCTGTATTATTAATGAAGTCCTTGATAAAAATGTTATTATCTCTAACAAATGCAATTTTTGATCCGTCCGGTGATAAAGTTGCAAGTCTTTGTCCTCCGTTTTCGCTAATAGGAATAATTTTTTTGCTCTCTAGATTAAAAATATAGTAATCGGCGACAAACGATCTTCTATAAATATAATTGGCATTTGCCGAAATTAAAATTTTCGATTCATCCGAACTAAATTTGTAGGAGTTAAAGGAATTAAAATCAACTTCAAAATCATCTAAATTAAATAAAGTATCTATTACATCGCCTGTTTTATAACTGTATTTTACAATTATTCGACCTTTATTTAAAGTAGTATAATTTTCTCCATCGTTTAACGAACGAAGTCCATAAACCGATTTTGAACGAAATGTTCCATTTTTAAATATGTCGTCAAGCGAAATTGTTTTTTCTGCTTTTTGAGAAAAACTTATAGTAGAAATAAGTACCGCAATAGATATTAAAAAGAAAGTTTTTAATGTTTTCATAAATTCAGATTTATCAATTATTATAGAAAATTATTAAATTTCAAATATCAAAATTATAATATTTATTAGATTTTTGATTGATAAAATTATATAAAGTTTAAAACGAATATTTTTAAAATTGTTTTACTAGGTATAAGTTAACTCGAAATATTCAGACAAAAGTGTAACGAATTGTATTAATGTGCGATGGGTAGTGGGAAGCAATGCGGATAATCCCGATTTAGAAATACCCAAATTTGGGGGTCTTAAAAACTCCAAATTTGTTAGTATTTCTTAATCGCTAAAAATTTGTGAATTTTTCGGATTAATAAAAAACTCATTAATTCTACTTTGACAGATTATGTTTTAACACAAAATTAACCTGTTTTTACCCTTGCCCCTAAATGGAACAGATTGATTTTTTAGCTTTCTCTCTTAGGGTTAGGGGTAAAAAAACTAAGAAATCTTAATTCTGTTTAATCTGTTAAAGTAGAACTAATCTTAAAGTTAAATATAGTGCAGACAAACATGATTTTTTGTACAGATTAATAGATGTTTTTAATAAGTACTTTTTGTAGCATTTATTATTAGAAATAATTGTAATAGAATATCGTCGTATGTAAAGATTTTATATCTTTGCAAGTCGAAATGAATATAATTTAATTATGATAAAAATAACTTTACCCGATAATACAGAAAAAGAATATAACAAAGGAATTACAGGATACGATATTGCAAAAGATATTAGTCCAAGATTAGCTAAAGAAGTATTGTCGATAACTATTAATAATGAAGTTAAAGATTTAACCTTTCCAATAATTGATGATTCTAAAATTGTTTTGCACAAATGGGACGATAAAGAAGGGAAAAAAGCTTTCTGGCATTCTTCTGCTCACCTATTAGCCGAAGCTTTAGAGAGTTTGTACCCCGGAGTTAAATTTGGTATTGGCCCCGATATTGAGAATGGTTTTTATTACGATATAGATTTAGGAGAAAATAGAACTATTACCGATGCCGATTTCTCTAAGATAGAAAATAAAATGCTTGAGTTGGCTCGTCAGAAGAATGAGTTTGTTAGAAGTGATATATCAAAAAACGATGTGCTAAAATTCTTTACAGAAAAAGGCGATGAATATAAAGTTGAATTAATTAACGAACTTGAAGACGGTCAGATTACTTTATATAAACAGGGTAATTTTACCGATCTTTGCAGAGGACCGCATTTGCCAGATACGTCTCCAATAAAAGCAATAAAAATATTAAGCGTAGCAGGAGCTTATTGGAGAGGTAATGAAAAAAACAAACAACTTACCCGAGTTTATGGAATTACCTTTCCAAAGAAAAAATTGCTCGACGAATATCTTGTTTTTTTAGAAGAAGCAAAAAAACGCGATCACAGAAAGATTGGAAAAGAGCTTGGATTGTTTGCTTTTTCATCGAAAGTGGGACAGGGGCTGCCTTTATGGATGCCTAAAGGAGCTATGTTACGCGAACGTTTAGAAAATTTTCTCAAGAAAATACAAAAGAAATACGGCTACGAGCAAGTTATATCTCCACATATCGGACTGAAAGATTTGTATGTAACATCCGGACATTACGAAAAGTACGGACAAGATTCGTTTCAGCCAATACACACGCCTGCCGAGGGTGAAGAGTTTTTATTAAAACCAATGAATTGTCCCCATCATTGTGAGATGTATAGAGTAAATCCTCATTCATATAAAGATTTGCCTATTAGATATGCCGAATTTGGTACTGTTTACAGATACGAGCAAAGTGGAGAACTTCATGGCTTAACAAGAGTGCGTGGTTTTACTCAAGACGATGCTCATATATTTTGTCGTCCCGACCAATTAAAAGATGAGTTTAAAAAAGTAATGGATATTATTTTTACAATATTTAATGCTTTAGATTTTAAAAAATTTACAACACAGATATCTTTACGCGATAAAGACGATCATTCTAAGTATATAGGTTCTGACGAGAATTGGGAAAAAGCAGAACGAGCAATTGTTGAGGCTGTTGAAGAGAAAAATATGAACGCAGTTGTAGAATATGGTGAAGCCGCATTTTATGGCCCTAAGTTAGATTTTATGGTAAAAGATGCTTTAGGTCGTAATTGGCAACTTGGCACAATTCAGGTAGATTACAATTTGCCCGAACGATTTGATTTAGAATATGTAGGTTCAGATAATCAGAAACATCGCCCAATTATGATTCATAGAGCACCTTTTGGATCGATGGAAAGATTTATAGCTGTATTAATTGAACATACTATGGGAAAATTCCCATTATGGTTAATTCCTGATCAGGTTGTGATACTTCCGATTAGTGAAAAATTTAATGATTATGCAAAAAAAGTTTTAATTTCATTAAATAATTCCGATATTCGCACATTAATTGATGAAAGGAACGAGAAGATAGGAAGAAAAATACGTGATAATGAATTAAAACGTATCCCATACATGCTTATCGTAGGCGAGAAAGAAGCTGAAAATGAGACTGTTTCTGTGCGATTGCAAGGCAAAGGAGATATTGGAAGTATGAGTATCGATGAGTTTGCTAATTATATAAATAAAGAAGTGAAAGATCAATTAGAATCAATTAAATAAAGGTTTAACTAAAGTAAAGGAGGACTTAGTCATAGCAGGACCAAGGAAAAAATTTGTAAGAAGAAATACGCAGCCGGCACATAATATAAATGGTAGAATTCGTGCTCGTTCAGTGCGTGTGGTTGGCGAAAATGTTGAAAATCAAGGAGTGTATTCAATAGCAGAAGCTATAAAGATGGCTGATGATATGGAACTTGATTTAGTGGAAATTTCACCAAATGCAGATCCGCCGGTTTGTAAAATTGTAGATTATCAAAAATATCTTTACAAAGAGAAAAAACAAAAAAAAGAGCAGAAAGCGAAAACAGTAAAAGTTGTAATTAAGGAAATACGTTTCGGCCCAAATACCGACGAACATGATTATAATTTTAAATTGAATCATGCAAAAAAATTCCTTAGCGATGGAGCTAAGCTTAAAGCTTTTGTGTTTTTTAAAGGTAGATCAATATTATTTAAAGATAAAGGACAAATTCTTTTGTTGCGCTTAGCACAAGACCTTGAAGATTATGGTAAAGTAGAAAAAATGCCAAAATTAGAAGGAAAAAGAATGATAATGTTTCTGGCACCTAAAAACATTGTTAAAAAGAAAAAATAATTAATTTATAATTTAAAATAGTAGAAATGCCAAAGATGAAGACAAATCCGGGAGCGAAAAAAAGATTTAAATTTACCGGATCAGGGAAGATTAAGAGAAAACATGCTTTCAAAAGTCATATTCTAACTAAAAAATCTAAGAAAAGAAAAAGAAATCTTGGACACTTTGGTCAAGTTGATAAAACTGACGAGAAAAACATTAAACTTTTGTTAGCAAAGAAGTAAATTTATTATTAGTATTTAATCAGAATGAATTAGCATAAAAGTTCCTGTTTGGACGCTAACCATTCAAAAAAGAAAAAAATATGCCACGATCGGTAAATTCAGTAGCTGCTAAAGCTAGAAGAAAAAAAATAATGAAAGCGACCAAAGGTCAATTTGGTCGGAGAAAAAATGTGCATACAGTCGCAAAAAATGCCTATGAAAAGGGTTTAACTTATGCATACAGAGATAGAAAAAATAAAAAGAGAAATATTAGAGGTCTTTGGATTCAGAGAATAAATGCCGGAGTTAGACTTCATGATATGTCATATTCAAAATTTATGGGCGAACTTAATAAAAAAGGTATTGCTCTAAATCGTAAAGTATTAGCAGATCTTGCTATGAACGAGCCTGAAGCTTTCTCTGCAATTGTTAAAGCTGTTAAGAAGAAATAAATATATATATAAATATTTGAAGGGAAGCATTTTGCTTCCCTTTTTTAATTTTAGACAAGATTGTGTTTTTTAAAATTAGTTTTATGATTTATTAACATATATTAAGATAAATATTTCGAAATTCTTAGTATTTAGTTTTATCTTAGTACTCTGTAAATTTTTTACTTATATGAATATTGCACTTATTGGTTACGGTAGAATGGGTAAGGAAATTGAAAAAATTGCTCTAGAACGAAACCATAAAATAGTTTTAAAAATAGATATTAACAATATCGACAAATTTACAATAGAAAATTTGAGTAAAGTTGATGTTGCTATTGAATTTTCGATACCCGAAACAGCTTATTCTAATATTCTTAAATGTATGGATGCAGATATTCCTGTAATATCGGGTACAACAGGGTGGCTAAATAAAATTGAAGATATTAAAACAAAGTGCAAGTTAGAAAATAAAACATTTTTTTATGCTTCAAATTATAGTATTGGAGTAAATATTTTCTTCAAACTTAATAAGTTTTTAGCAACAATAATGAATAATCAAAATCAATATAATGTGGAGGTTGAAGAAATACATCACATAAAAAAACTCGATGCTCCCAGTGGGACTGCTATAACTATTGCCGAAGGATTATTGCATGAACTAGAAAGAAAAAATCAATGGAATAAAGAAAATGAAGAAGCTTATGATGCTATCGCTATAAAATCTGTTAGAAAAGGAGATATTGCAGGAGTTCATAAAGTAAAGTACGAATCGCAATTCGATGAAATAGAAATTTCTCATAGTGCTAAAAATCGCAAAGGATTTGCTTTGGGTGTAGTTTTAGCATCGGAATATATAAAAGATAAAACAGGATTTCATACAATGGATGATATGTTAAAGTTTTAATTATAAAATTATAAAAAATGACACTTAAAGAAATTTTAAGAAACAAGTATTTTAAGTTTGGTTTAGCAATTCTAATTTATATTCTATTTATTATATGGATTGGGAATTATTGGTATTTGTTAGGTTTATTAGTAATTACTGATTATCATATTACAAAAATAGTTAATTGGACATTCTGGAAAAAACGTGATAATAAAGGAAAAAAACGTAGCACATTAATAGAATGGGTCGATGCTCTTGTTTTTGCAGTTATTGCTGCAACAATAATAAGAATGTTTTTTATCGAAGCCTATACAATCCCTACATCATCGATGGAGAAATCTTTATTAGTAGGAGATTATCTTTTTGTAAGTAAAATTAGTTACGGACCAAAATTGCCGAATACTCCAATTTCGTTTCCGTTTACACATCATACTTTACCACTTACTAAGAATACTAAATCGTATTTAGAATGGATAAAAAGACCATATAAAAGAATTGCAGGGTTTGGCAAGGTGAAAAGGAATGATGTTGTTGTATTTAATTTCCCGGCAGGAGATACTGTTGTTGTTGAAATGCAAGAGCAGAGTTATGAGTCTATTTTGCGTCAGTATGCCAATGAATTGAAAAGACGAGATGTGCAAAATGGAAATCCAATACAAAGTTTCGATAAGTATAAAACTATTGCTCGAGGTTACGTGTGGGACCAGTATAATATTACCGTTCGTCCTGTTGATAAGCGCGAGAATTATATAAAAAGATGTGTTGCTATTCCGGGTGATACTTTAAAAATTGAACATAGTCAAGTGTTTATTAATGGACTAGAACAAGAGCATTTTAAGGATATGCAATACGATTATTTTGTTAAAACAAACGGAACAAAAATAAATTCAAGGCATTTAGAAAAACTTAATATTGCAGTTGATGACAGAAAATATATTCCGTCTAACTCATTATATGAATTGCCATTGACAAATGAGAATGTGAAAAATCTTGAAAATTTTTCTAATGTTACGAATGTGAGTAAATATGAAAATAATAATTTTAATTCAGCAAGTATTTCAATTTTCCCGTTTAGCCAAAATTATAAATGGACAGAAGATAATTTCGGCCCACTTTATATTCCTAAGAAAGGTGTAACTGTTGACTTAAATATAAATAATTTGCCTTTATATAAGCGTATTATCGAAACATACGAAAAAAATGATTTATACGTTAGCGATAGCACTATATATATAAATGGAGAAATAGCAGATAATTATACATTTAAAATGGATTATTATTTTATGATGGGTGATAACAGACATAATTCTGCCGATTCGAGATATTGGGGATTTGTTCCTGAAGACCATGTTGTTGGAAAAGCTTTGCTTATATGGTTATCTCTTGATAAAGATAAAAAATTATTTAATAAAATACGTTGGAACAGAGTAATCTCGATAATTCATTAAAGTTTAAGAATATGTAAATAATTAACACCGTTCAAAATAATTTGTGCGGTGTTTTTTTATAAATTTGAACCTTATATTTAGAAAAATAAGTTATGGAAATTATATTATCTACTGCATATTTAGGTACAATTCAGTATTATAGTAAATTGTTGAAATACAATAAGGTACTTATTGAAAAATTCGAGAATTATACTAAACAAACATACCGAAATCGTTGTGTTATTTATTCTGCTAACGGAATTGTAAACTTAACTATTCCAATAAAAAAAGATAAACCCAAAACATACGTAAAAGATATTATTATCGATTACGATACAAACTGGAGAAAATTACATTGGAAATCTATAGAATCGGCATATCGATCGTCGCCATTTTTCGAGTTTTTCGAAGACGATTTACAACCATTTTATAGTAAAGAATTTAAATATTTATTTGACTTTAATATAGAATTACAAAACTTTATTATCGAAAATTTGGGTATCGAAGTAGAGTTGTTCTACACCGATGAGTATTACGAAGGTTTCGATATTTTAGATTATAGAGAAATGTTTCATCCAAAAGAATCTATGGCAAAATTCGATAAATATTTCGTTCCGGAACAATATCATCAGGTTTTTGTCGAAAAATACGGATGGAAACCAAATTTAAGTATTATTGATTTGCTTTTTAATGAAGGCCCTAATGCAATTAATGTGTTAAGAAATTCTATTGTAGATTGTTAATATCTGTGAATTAAAAAAATTGTAGGTCTTTTATTAATGTTAGGTAAATTTTTTTTCCATTCTTGTATAGTTTTTGTTTTTATAAATTCTGATTCTAAAGTAATATCTGTAGCAATACAAAGCATGGTTTCCGAGCTGCACGAGTTTGTAAGGTCTTTTAACAAATTATTATTTCTGTACGGAGTTTCTATAAATAATTGTGTTTGATTCTCGATTTTTGAACGTTTTTCTAAGTCTTTAATTTTTCTCGAACGTATTGGGTTTTTTATTGGCAAGTAGCCTACAAATGCAAAATTTTGTCCGTTTAAACCGGAAGCCATTACAGATAGCAGAATTGATGAAGGCCCGACTAAAGGCACTACATCAATATTTTTTTGATGAGCAAGTTTAACAATCTCAGCACCCGGATCGGCAACACCCGGGGTTCCTGCTTCCGAAATAATACCAATATTATTGTTTTCTGCTATAGGTTTTAAAAACGATTCGTATTCTTGTTCAGAAGTATGTTTATTTAAAGTGAAAAAAGTTAAATCATCAATTTTTTTCTTTATTCCTAATTTTATTAGATATCGACGAACAGTTTTTATATTTTCAACAATATAATAATCAGTAGAGTTTACAATATCAATAACTTCTTGGGGAATAACACTATTAATATTACTATCGCCAAGAGTAGTGGGAATTAAATATATTTTAGCCTTCATAATTTTATTTTTAAGATTACAAAAGTATTGAAGTTTTGAGATTAATAAAATTTATTAAGCTATGAATTGAGATAATTTGATAATTTATATTTTTTAAATGCATAAAATCATCAGAAGTTTTATGCTTATTTGTCTAAAATTATTCATTTCTAAAAATTATAGAATTATGCAAGTATAGATTTGTTATATTTGTTCTATATAAAAAATAAATAATTTTGAAAGTAATAGTATTAGGTAGCGGAACATCTCAGGGAGTGCCGATAATATCATGTAAATGTAAGGTTTGTACTTCTGAAAATCAGAGAGACAAGAGATTAAGAGCTTCTGTATTAATAGAGCTTCAGAATAAGACTATTGTTATTGATGCAGGACCTGATTTTCGACAACAAATGTTACGCGAGAATGTTAACAATATTGATGCAATTCTTATTACACATGAGCATCGCGATCATATTTCAGGATTAGATGATATTAGACCATATAATTTTTTAAACAGAAAAAGTATTGATATTTATGCCGAAGAAAGAGTTCAGAACGCAATAAAATCAGAATTTCATTATTCTTTTGGTGATAAAAAGTATCCGGGTGTGCCTAAAATTAATTTGAATAATATTAATAGTAATGAGAAATTTTATATTGGCAATATTCAAATTATTCCAATACGAGCATACCATTATAAATTGCCTGTGCTAGGGTATAGAATAGAAAATTTTACTTACTTAACCGATATTAACTATATTCCCGAAGAAGAAAAGGTGAAAATTTCAGGCTCAAAATATATTATTATCGATGCTTTAAGAAAAACTAAAAATATTTCGCATTATTCTGTACACGAAGCCTTAGAAGTAATAAAAGAATTTAGTCCTAAACGTGCATATCTTACACATATTAGCCATCAAATGGGATTACACGACGAAGTTAATAAAGAATTACCACAAAACGTTTCTTTAGCTTATGATGGCTTAAAAATTGATTGCTAGAGAATTATTTTAAATGAATGTCTGCTTATATACCTATTTACAAGAGATTTATGTTGAAAATAAATTTGTTTGACTGAACCCTAAAGGGAGCAAATTAATTTTCTTCGCTCCCTTTAAGGATGGGGTATATGAAGAAAATTAATCTTTGAATTAGGGAAATACACGGATAGTCATTTATTTTATTAATGATATATTTTATTGTTTAAGAAAGAGCTATTTTATAATAATTTTATTTATAATATGAAATAATCAAAAAAAATATCATAAATTGAAAATTCAAAATAATATATATTATGAAAACGATTTTTGTAGTTTGTTTAATTTTGGCATCAATTTTAATAATTTCATGTGGTTCTAAATTAAATAGAAGTTTTAAAGAATCTAAATCGAATAATAGTTATACCCCTGCAACATCTTATAGTAAAGAAACTCCTGCAAGTATTAATGAACCGAAAATTAGTATTGATAGAAAAATTATAAAAAATGCTGATTTAAGTGTTGAAGTATATGATTTTTATAAATATCGAGAATTTATCGATTCAATTATTAATGTTTCGAATGCTTACATTTCGAATGAAGTGCAGAATAATTCGAAGATAAAAATTAGTAGAAACATAAGTATTAAAGTGCTTGCCGTTAATTTTGATTTTTTAATAAGGCAACTCGAAAATAATGTTATTTCAAGAGAATATAAAAATATTGAAGCCGACGATGTTATTGAGAAATATATTGATATTAATTCAAGAATAAAAAGCAAGAAAAAAGTTGAACAACGATATTTGAATTGTTAAATAAAGCAAATACTATTTAAAATATTCTGAAAATAGAAAATAAACTCAGAATTATACGTGAGGAAATTGAAGTGCAAGAAGGGAAATTAATATATCTTAAGAATAGTGTTCAGTATTGTATAATTAATTTAACATTTTATCAGGAACTTGAATAGAAATATTCGTCGGAGCAAATAACAAATTATTTTCAGCGTTTTGCTTCTTCAATTGCTTCGGGATGGGTAAGCTTACTGATGTTTGTGTTGTTTATTTTTAGAATATGGCCTTTATGGGTAATTGTATTAATATTTGTTTATTTCTTTAGTCGAAAAAAAAGAAAAACAATTGAATTAGATAAAACAAATAATAAAAAAGAAAAAAAATAAATTTATCGATATGGAAGAGCATAGAAATAGAAGCGGAAATCGTGGAGCATTTGGTATTATTCTTATTTTAATAGGATTTGTATTTATAGCAAAAATTGCTAATATTATACCTAATGGTGTTATACATTATATTTTTACTTGGGAAATGTTATTAATATTAATTGGTGTAGTATTGATTTCTTCGAGAGAAAATAAATCAACGGGATTAATTTTAATTCTTATTGGTACTATATTTATATTGCCCGATATTATTAATATTCCTTTTGCTATACGTAGATTTTTTTGGCCAATATTATTAATATCTATTGGATTAATTATTGTTTTTAGGTCGAAAGGAATATTTGCATACCGGTCTTCATCAGAATTTAACAAAGGAGTTGATTATATCGATGATGTATCTATATTAGGTGGGGGAGAAAAATATATTACTTCCAATAATTTTAAAGGAGGAAAAATAACTGCTATTTTGGGTGGCTCTAAAATCGATTTGAGAGAATCGCAATTAGCCGAAGGAGATCAAGTAATTGATGTGTTGTGCCTTTTTGGTGGTTCTTCTTGTATAGTCCCCGAAGAATGGAATGTTAGGGTAGATGTAATATCTATTTTTGGCGGTTTTTCCGATAAAAGATTTTCTCGCAATAATAAACCTAAAGACCTTGGTAAAAGCCTTACAATAAAAGGTATTGTTTTATTTGGTGGTGGCGAAATAAAATGCTAAATGATTTATAAGCTAGTTGTATCTTAAATATTATAATTAATTTCAGCCTCACAACTTTTTTATGGGGCTGAATTAGTATATGATTATTGGTTTTGAATCAGAAATAAATATTACAACATCTGTTGTTTTAGTTTTTCAATATCTTGTTGTAAATCAGAGATTATATTAATAAGATTGTTATGGCAAGGCAAAGAAAGACCTCGTAACAAATGGAGTGTGAAAAAAATATATTGAAAATGCTACCACACTCGGAGAAAATAAAAAAAAATATTTATACTTTTAGACAGAATCGTATAAACTAATGTTACAAAATGAAATTATTTGGAGAATACCTGCGTAAAGCAAGAGAAGACAGAAAATTACCACTTAGAAAAGTTGCTGCTGCACTTGATATTGACACTTCAATATTGAGTAAAATTGAGAGAAATGAAAGACGTGCAACAACTGAAATGATTCCAGTTTTAGCGGAAACCCTTGTTAAGAGTGAAAAGGAAATTCAAATAGAATTTATTAAATCGATAATTCTAACAGAATTGGGCGAATTGAAATATTTAAAGATTGGATTAAAGGAAACACTTAAATCAATCGAACAAAAAGATAATTAATGGACGAGAATATTAATAATATAAACTAAACGGACTTGATGTTCTTCACAAATGAAGACGGAAATAGTTTATTGAATAGGTTTAAAGCTACATCCCGCTAGCGCCGACATGTTGACGGTGCCCCTTGCTTGCGCGGATTTTCTGGATAATCTGAGTTTTACAACGAAAATACTGGACTAAAGCTTTATTTTATCGAATTTATCAAAAACTTTCGGATGCTAGTGATAAATTATATAAATTAGTTTTGTCTTTCTTCCGAAAGTTTATTAAGATTTTTAAATGCAAAATAGAGTAATGCTAGAAAGAATAATGTAAAAGCTCCAATAATGCTTTTCTTAAGCGAGTTTTTTTCGACTTTCGAAATGGTAGTAAAATTATCGATAACTGTTATTGGCTCGGCAAGTTCTATTGCTCGCTCTATTTCTTGTTTTTGGGCATACAAACTCATTATTTCTGTATGAAACGATTTTTTATCGGTTTGTACGATAACTTGTCCTCGTACATTCGACGAATTTAAAATTTCTTTTTGTAACTCATCGAGTTCATTTATTTCGCTATTTAATTTAGTAAGTTGCTCGTGGTTTTGTTTTATATAAATCTTATATCTTTTGTTAAGATATTCGTTGTTAATTAATGTTTTATATAAATTATTTTTAATTATTTCGAAATTTTCAGTATTGTCTAATTGTATATTTATCCCAAAACGAGTAATGTTTTTTTCTACAGAATTACTGTTTTTAGGAATAAATGTTTCAATTTTCGTAATGCTTTTTATTACCTCCGGAGTGGTATTTAATATAGCTGCAAGACTTTCTGTATTATCGTTTTTGCACAACTTAACTATTGAATTGTTTATTTGTTCAATTAAAATTTCGTTAGATACAATATCGGTATATCCAATAAAATTACTTTCGTAGTTTGTTTTAGAAAAGTGACCATAGCTTCCTCCAGCAATTCCGCCAATTAATCCGATAATTAAAAAATGATAAAAATGTTTTTTAAAGAATAAATAAGTCTTAATAAATAATTCTATTAAATCTATTTCGTCGTTGGCTTTATTAGTCATATAAAAATTATTTAATAATATTAATAATATTCTGCAAATTTAATATTTTGTTTGTGTTGTTTTCGTTTTTATATAATAAAATTAATTGTTGTAATAGAAATTTTATAATTTCGATATTATTTGCCGGTAAATAGTAAGATGATTTTTTTTCTAAATTATTTTGTTCTATATAATAGTTTATCTCTTTTTTATTAAATGGTTTTCCTTTATCGTCAGGGTTTATGTAAAATAAAATATCTTTTTCAAGCGAATAATCATCAATATATGCAAGAATTAATTTTTTAGGTAGTAAAACTCCTTCGATAGATATATTAAGTTTCTTGGCAAGAATAATGTAAACAAGTCCGATTAATATTTTTCCGCCTTTCTTGGTATCTAGAAAATTATTTATATATAAATCTTTTGGAGAAATATTTTCAGAATCAATAATTGAGAAATTGTGATGTTCGAAGAGCACCTTATTAATAATTCTAACTTTTTCTAAAGCTGTTAAATTATCGTTAATTTCTATCCAAATATCTCTTTCTATTTTGTTTATTTTATTTACAATAGTTTCGAATTTAATATTTTGATATTGAAATTTTGCAATAAGAAATATGCCGGTCAGTAAGTCTTGTTTTTTACTGTTTTTCCAATTTGTAAAATCTTGTTTTATTGTCGAGAATTGAAGATCTAAAATAAGATTTTCTATTCTCTCGTGTATAATTTTATTAGTCGATTTTTCCCAAGCTTTCTCAAGATCTGGAATAATATCGATGCCATGTAACAAAATTTTATTCGATACATGCCGAAAAACGATATCATTCGGATCGTCGATAAGATTTAATAGCGCTTTAATTTCTGTATTATTCTGCTTCACTATTTAGAGTATATCTTAAAAGTTTTGTTTATACTTTCTGTAATTTCTCAATTATATTCAGTCTTCAGTTTATTGCTTACTGCCTACTGTTAGAATCGGTAACTATTTAATTTGTTATTTTATCTAAAACAATTTTAATTAAATTTTTAATAATAGGTTTATAATCTTTGCTATATTCTTTACTTGTTCGACTTGCAATTATTGCACATAAAGTAACGGCATTATGTCCAAGATGTTTCGAAAGACCGAATATTGCAGAACTTTCCATTTCGTAATTTGTTATTTTTTGTCCTTCAAATTCAAAATTTTCAATTTTATCGTTAATATCAAGATCGATAGAAGGTATTCTTAGTTGTCTGCCTTGAGGGCCGTAAAACCCGGGAGCCGAGATAGTAACTCCTTTTTGTATATTTTCTCCTTCAAGTAGTTTAATTAATTTTTCTGAAGCATCAACTGTATATGGAGAAGCTAGATTTTTATTCCAATCAAGATGCTTTTTTAGTGCCGTTTCAAATTCTAAATCACAAACTTTATCTCTGTTCGAGTAAAAATTAAGTAAACCATCGAAGCCTATTGCTTTTTTCGACATAAGAATTGAATCAACAGGAATATTTTTTTGCAAAGAGCCGGATGTTCCTATTCTAATAAAATTTAATGTTTTATGTTCTTTTTTATCGGTTCTGGTGTTTAGGTCGATATTAGCAAGAGCATCGAGTTCGTTAACAACAATATCAATATTATCTGTTCCTATACCGGTAGATATAACACTTATACGTTTATTATTGTAATAACCTGTTTGTGTGCAAAATTCTCTATTTTGTTTTTTTAATTCTATTTTGTCAAAAAATGAAGCAACTACGTCCACTCTTCCCTGATCGCCTACGAGAATAATTGTGTCGGCAATATCTTGAGGTAAAAGATGAAGATGAAAAACACTTCCATCTTTATTTAATATTAATTCTGAAGCTTGATATTTTATTTGCATTTTGTTTATTATTAGTGTTTAAAAATATGATAATTATATTTAATCTACAACAATAAAAGATTAACATCGGGAATTAATATTTTTACTTAGATGTTAATAAATTCTAGAAGTATTTGTTGTTGGTTGTAGTAGATGAGTATGAGAAATTAAATTATCTATTATTATCTGTCTGTTCGATAATAATATATAATTTATATATTTAGTCTTTTATTCTGGAAAATCTCAATGCATTTATTATTCTATTTGGAAGAGGTTTTTTTGGATCTCTTTTTCTAAGATCTAAGAACCAACCAATTTTCTTGATTATTGGAAGTTTGTGAGTTTCAACAAATTCTATTAATGTGCCATCAGGATCTTCGATATATGAAAAATGTCCGGCTGCTTCGCCCATATCGAAACTCTCATTGCTTGCCGGATTTATACTGCTATCAACAGTAAATGGAAATCCTTTATCTTCGCATTCTTTTTGTAGTTCTTTCATGCCATTTATATCGTAACATAAATGAATGAATCCTAAGTCGCCCCAGAATCTGTCTTTATAAATGTTTTTGGGTTTTCTGTCTAATACCTCAATAAGTTCAATAGAGCTTTGTCCGAATAATTTACTGAAACTTCCTTGTAGTTTATTTGAGTTTTTTAATAATATTCGTTTGAATCTTTGATTTTTGCCACCATGTAAGTCCGCTAAGTCATCAAAAGTACCTTCTTCTCGAAATACAACCGAATTATATCCAAGAATATCGCTATATACTTTTAATGCTTTTTCTATATTCGAAACTCCAATAATTGCACCAGTAGAACCTCCTGTTAATTTCTTCTCGTTTCTGAAAATTGTAGTATCGTGAACTATTTGAAAGATATTTCCAAAAGGATCTTTAAGATAAAAGAAAGGATTACCTGCTTTATCGTTATGTATTTCTCCAAGAAGATTTAATCCTTTTTGTTTAAAATTCTCGTATGTCTTAGCCACATTATTACTTTTTATTTTTGCAGCATAAATTCCTAAGTCGCCAATTCTAATATCGAATTTAGGAGCCTGTGGTGTTCTTTTAGTGTATTGCCATATTTCGAATCCTCCGCCACCTTGTAAATTAAGGGCAAGTGCAGCACGTCTTTCTTGTGGTTTGTTACCTGTATATGGAAGCATTAATTCAGCTATAGTTGCATCGTCAAAAATTTTAATATCTATTCCAAAATTTTGTCTATACCATTTCCATGCTTCTTCAACATTTTTTACACCAATACCTATTTGCTGTATTCCACTTATAATTTTCATTTTATATTTATTTTTTTAATATTATATTTACTTTAATTGTTGTGCATATCGAAATACGGTTGTTGAGTATGTCGAAACAACAATTAATTAGTTTTAATTTTGCGTGCTAATTTATAAAATAATTTTGGTAAATATTTTTTGATGTAAACCATTAATAATTCTTTCCCTCCAATTAATACTTCTTTTTTATCTTTTTGTATTGCACGGATATATTTTTTTGCACATTTCTCGGCACTTATACCAAAGTTTTGACCATCGTCCATTTTATTGTGAGAGGTTCCGTCTTTGGTTAATGCATGTTTCGAAATATCGGTTTTTACTCTACCCGGAAAAGCAATAAGGACTTTTATATTATCGTTATAAACTTCTGCACGAAGAGTTTCGAAAAAACCACAAATAGCGTGTTTCGATGCAGCATATGCAGAACGTAAAGGAAAACCAAACTTTCCCGAAATACTACTTGTTGCAGCAATAAATCCGCTTTTTTGTTTAAGCATATATGGTAAAACAGATTTGCTTATGGCAACTGTACCAAAATAATTTATTTCAAATATTTTTCGGTCAATAGAAATAGGAGTGTCTTTTGTTAATGCTCGTTGACTAATTCCGGCATTATTTATTAATATATCAATTCTTCCAAATTTCTCAATTATGTTTTTTGTAATTTCATCGATATGTTCAGTGTTTAATAAATCGAGATATTGAATATAACAGTCTTTGTTTAACTTAATACATTCTTCTTTTACTTTTTGTAAATCATCTTTTTGGTTTGACGATATAATTACTTTAGCATTTTGTTTTACTAATTCATAGCAAATAGCTTCGCCTATACCTGACGATGCGCCGGTAATCCATACTACCTTATTATTATAAAACATAAAATATTTTTTTTGGAAAGTTTACTTTTTTATCATAATAAAATTAAAAGGGACATTTATCATCTCAGAGAAGTCTTCTCCAACTTCAATCATATCTTCATCGCCATCTTCAAAATACCAATATATCTTATTGTTAAATCCTTTTTTGTTATAATTATCAATTAAAAGAATTATATCTGAAATAAATTTTGCCGATGAAGAGTTAAAGTATTCTAGTTTAAAATTATACTTAAATATTTTTGACGAAAATTGTTCTAGTTTATTATTTTCTAAAGCACTTTCATAAAATCTTTTTAAAGCATCTAAAATAGGATAATAAAAGTTGCGTACATTTTCGGGTCTGGAATTGCCTTGCATTTCAAAAATAAAATTTTCAGTATCAAAAATTACTTTTGGAGATTTTAATGTAGCTTCAATATTTAATATTTTCATTAGTAAGTTGGTTTTAAAAAGAATTAATTATACAAGTATTTGTATTTTACGCATGTATAATTTTAAAGTTTAATTTAATATATAGGTATTTGCTAATTATCTATTCTTATTTTTAAATTCATGACAAAATAAGAAAACTTATTATTAATTTCATCAAAAGAATAAAGAATTTTTTCCTTAGTTGTTTTCGACATAACAATTAGTCCTAATCCGGCACCACCTTTTTTCGATATTTCCCCGTTTTGTAACGAATTTTTATATAATTCATTAATTCCATCTAAATTTAAAGAATTTATTTTTTTAAGTTTATTATCTACATTCTTAATATTTTCGTTTAATATAATGTTCCCGATTTTTACATAAAATGCAGTATCGTCTTTTTCAAGAATAAAACTAGATGGATTGTCATCATATAATTTCTTACTTACAGTATGTATATCGGAGTGTTTTAAAATGTTGTCGAGACATTCAACCGAGATGTTATATACTCTTTTTCGTATTATAAGAGGATAATTATCTTTAACCAATAAATTTTTTATCGACAAAAGTATGCTATCAATTATTTCCGAATTAAAGTTTCCTATATGTTTTATTACTATATGTTTATTCTTCATAATAATTTTCGAAGACAAATTTCTAATAAAAAAATAAATTTACATTTAATGTTTTAATTTTCAAAACTTCTTAGTGCTTTAATTAACTAATGTGTAGATGGAGAGAGGTTTATATTTTAGAGAATTTAAAAATAATAAGATATTGTTATTTTATCTTATGTTTTGAAATTAATTTGAAAAACTCACTTCGTCTTTACATAAATAAAGCAGGTTAATCTAAATTTTCAATTTGTAAAATAATGTTTGGGTTTATACAAAGATTTAAATAATATTCTTTTTCCGATGGAGGTGCAACGCCAAAAAAATCGCCTTTTTTACCAAGCATATCTGTAATAATCTGAAAATGTAAGTGAGGAGGCCAATTCCCATTAATAATTGATGAGCCGACTTTCCCAATTTCGTCTCCTTTACGAATCATTTGTTTTTTGCTAAGGTTTTCTATCGATTCAATGCTTAAATGTCCATATAAAGTATAAAATGTGAGTCCCTCAAGTAAATGTTCAATAATTATTGTTGGTCCATAATCTCCAAATCCACTATTATTCTTAAAACTGTGTACTATTCCGGGTAATGGACAGTAAACCGAGGTTTCTTTATCTACCCAAATATCTATCCCTAAATGAATACTTCTGGCTTCTCCGTTGCCGTCAAAATGTTTGCTTCTTTTATATATTAGTCTATCTTCTCCGTAGCCCCCAATACCAATATATTTTTTCTTTCGAGAACTTAATTTTGTAGATATATAATTGTTAAATTCATTAATATCCGAAATGTCAAAATTGTAAAGTTCGTTATTATTAACAGACAAATCGAAAATAAAAAAATCTTCTTGACAGCTATATTTAATAACCGGTTCTATAAAATCAGTATTTTTACTTATTATTTTAATAAGCTTTTCATTTGAATTTATCATGATTTTACATTTTTTTCTATCCCAAATTTAATCAGAAAATAATAAATATTGTAATTAATTAGTAAGGAAAAAATAATTATTTAGGAAAAGTGCTGAGAATAAAATTTTCAATTTGTAGTTGTGAAAAGTATTAATGAGAAATTGTGTTTGTATATAAAGGGAAATAAGAAATAAATTACGATTTAATACTTATAAGTTTAACAAATAAATATTTTAAATTGCACTCATGATAATACAACTTGCGTTATTAATATCAGTAGCATTTCAATTTGGTGCTTTTCTTATTACTATTAGTCTAATTCAGAAAACGAAGTTTAATGTTTCGTGGATAATGATTTCTATTGCTTTTCTTCTTATGGCATTTAGAAGATTAAATGAGCTAATAAATATAAATAATATTGAAAGTAGTAATATTCAAATATCTATAAATAGTTGGATTGCTGTTTTAATATCCGTATTAATGTTTGTTGCTTCTTTTTATATTCGACAGATTTTTAATTTCCAAGGTAAAATTAACAAATTGCGTAAAGAAAATGAAGCTAAAGTTTTATCTGCAATAATTAAAACAGAAGAAAACGAACGAAAGAAATTTGCAAAAGAATTACACGATGGTTTAGGTCCAATTTTATCATCAATCAAAATGGCCATTTCTGCCATTAATAAGTCTGTTGTAGGTATAACAAATGAGAAAATTATCGACAAAACAGAAAGTGCTGTAGATAATGCAATATTATCTATTAAAGAGATTTCAAATAATCTTAGTCCTCATATATTAGAACGTTTTGGATTAGAAAAAGCTATTAAAACATTTACCGATACAATTATTACAGGTAACGATTTACAGATAATTCAGTCATCTAATCTTTATGGGAAACGTTACGATTACAATGTCGAAGTTGTTTTGTATCGTATAATTGGCGAGTTAATTGCAAATACTTTAAAATATGCTTGTGCATCAAAAATAGAAATTTCCTTATTTAATTACGAAAATAGATTAGAACTATTTTATTCTGATAATGGAATTGGTTTCGACATGAAAAATTCGAAGAGTAATGGGATGGGATTGTCAAATATTAATTCAAGAGTTAAGTCTTTGGATGGTAAAATAGAAATGCACAGTAAACCTAAACAAGGATTTTTTCTGAAAATAACAATACCACAATGAAAGATAAAATAAAAGTATTTTTGGTAGATGACCATAACTTATTTAGGGAAGGTTTAAAATTCTTACTTTCGAATAATGAATTTATTTCAGAAATTCATGAAGCAGAAAATGGACAAGGTTTATTAACTCTTGCCCAAAAAGTAAAGCCCGATATTGTTTTTATGGATATTGAAATGCCCATAATGAATGGAATTGATGCCACTAAGGAAATATTAAAACTATTTCCCGAAACAAAAGTTATTGCTTTGTCGATGCATGCTAACGAGAATTATTACTCGGAAATGATAGATGCCGGAGCGAAAGGTTTTTTGCTTAAAAATTCGAAATTTGAAGATGTTCAAAAAGCTTTAATTGATGTGTATGCCGGTAAAAATTATTTCTCGCCTGAAATTTTAGATGCTATTATTAAAAATTTGAATAAGAAAAAACACAAAAAAAAGAACCCGGATTTAACGCATCGAGAAATTGAAATACTTTATAATATTTGTAAGGGATATTCAAATCAGGAAATAGCAGATTTTTTATATATTAGTAAACGTACGGTAGATAAACACAGAGAGAATATTCTATTAAAAACTCAATCGAAGAATACAGCAGGTTTGGTAATTTATGCAATTAAAAATGAGATTTTTGATGTGTAGTTAATAAGTGTTTAAACGTAATAATAAGTATAAATACATATTTATAAAAGTACGTTTCAATACTCTAAAATAGAAACTTTTAATTAAATACTTTTGGTTTTATTATTAATCAAAATATTTAATTATGCTTATTCCTTTTTTAATACCTTTTATTATAGCCATATTTCTTGCAATAAATATGGGAGGCAGTGGTACAGCTCCTGCTTTTTCTGCTGCTTATGGAGCGAATATTATTAAAAAAAGCTTAATCCCCGGAATGTTCGGGATTGCCGTATTTGTTGGCGCAATAGTAGGAGGAGAAGAAACAGCAAAAACAATAGGAAAAGGATTGCTCGATCCCGAAATGATGACTTTTACCATTGTGTCGATAATTCTTTTATCTGTTGCAATAGCATTGCTTATTGCTAATTTGTTTGGAATCCCACAATCAACAAGTCAGGCTACTGTTATGGCTGTTATAGCTCCTGCTGTTTATTTCAAAATGTTTAATTCCGATAAATTCTTTTACGAGATATTGCCTACATGGTTAATAATGCCATTAATTTCGTTTCTTTTGGCTTTTTTAATAGGAAAATACATATATAAACCTATTAGGAAGAGAGGATATACTATTTCGAAAAAAGTAAACGAGAGCTATGTTCTTAAAGGTTTAATTGTGTTAATGTCGTTATATGTTGCATTTTCTATTGGTACAAATAATGTTGCAAATGCTGTTGGTCCTTTGGCAACTATGGCCGCTAATGAATTAAATATTACCGATAGTCACTTTATTCAGGTAATGGTTTTAGCAACTTTAATTGTTGCTCCCAGCTTTGGTATAGGAAGCTCATTTTTTGGTCATAAAATAGTTAAAAATACAGGAAAAGAAATAGTTCTGTTTGGTAGAATTGAAGCTGTAATTATAGCGTTTCTTTCTGCAAGTTTATTACTTGTTGCTTCGTTGGTAAAAGGAATTCCTACCTCACTTGTTCAGTTAAATGTTGCTGCAATATTAGGTATTGGAGTAGCGAAACTTGGATTTAAAAATATATTTAGAAAAACTGAGGTAAATAAATTCTTTATAATGTGGATTTTTGCTCCTTTAATAGCATTTGTTATAAGTTTGATATTAACTTATTTTGCCGATAAACTCGATTTAGTATATTTGTAAACATGTAAAGAAGGTAATAATTGTAATTAATTAAAAAACATTAGTAGTAAAATAAAAATTTATGAAGAATAAAATATTGTTAATTGGATTGACTATTTTTAGTCTTAATTCGAAAGCGCAAAATACAACAGAAGAATTTCAAGCTGTAGGGAATGTTTACGGAATGATATTTAGTAATTTCCATTCATCTTTAAACAGCGATATTGATAATTCGGGTTTCGAAATTCAAAGAGCATATTTTGGATATAAATATAAAATGAGTAGTAATTTTTCGGCTAATATAAAATTAGATATTGGAATGCCCGATAATACTAATGCAGCCTTGAAGAGATATGTTTTTATTCGAAATGCAGAATTGCAATATACAAAAGGAAAATTGAAAATTAATTTTGGTATGATAAATTTGTATCAATTTAATTTACAAAAAAATGTATGGGGACACAGATATATTGCTAAAACATTGCAAAATCAACACAAATTAGGTAATTGTGGCGATTTAGGTATGGCTGTTGTATATAAATTTAATAATATTCTAAGTGCCGATTTTTCTATTACAAATGGCGAAGGATATGCAAAACCACAACTCGACAACGCTTATAAATCATCTATTGGTCTTACAGTAAAACCTACAGAAAAGATTACCGCAAGAGTTTATGCCGATTATATGGAACAACAAGAAAAAGAAATGACTTTTGTTTCGTTCATTGCCTATCAGGCAAGTGATGATTTAAGGCTTGGAATAGAGTATGCATTTAAAAATAATTCAGCATATATAGCCGATCATAATATTCATGGTTTATCATCTTATATATCGTATAATATAAATGAAAAATTTGAAGTATTTGGACGCTTCGATAGGCTATTATCAAATACTTTAGATGGAGATACAGATGCTTGGAATTATAATAACGATGGGCAAGCAATTATTGGGGGTGTTCAGTATAAGCCAATAAATAAATTGAAAATTGCTGCAAATATGCAAGACTGGGTGCCTGCCGATGGCTCAGAAAGAGAAACATATTTCTTTATTAATTTACAATATAATTTATAATCGAGAATTATTATTCAAAAGATAATTAAGTCCGGATTTTTCCGGACTTTTTTTATTGATGTTCTTTACGAAGAAGGTCGTTTATAGTTTTTACAGGATTAAATGTGATAATCGGAACTTCAACAAAAACGGTGTTCCAATTGGCCATTGCACCATTCCACAAGCCCGGTAATTCTTGTGCTTTTAGTTCTTTTCCATCTTTCGATTTATTAGATATAAAACCTGTGCCTTTATCAACAAAATCTAGTAAATTATATTTTGTGCCATTATAATCACGTATGCCACAAACTAAATCAACCGGATTAAAATGGCTTGAACTATTCATTATGTTTGTTTGTTCTTTATTAGATGTGTCGATTTGCGACTTTTCTACAATTTGCAAGGATATTGATTTATCGCTGTTTAAAGTCATAAATGGACCGCCACCCGGTTCTCCTTCATTCTTAACCATGCCACATACACGTATTGGTCGGTTTAATTTCGAAAGTAGAAATTTCCTTTTTGCTTTATTGTCGAATTCAGAATATTCGGCAGGAAATAGTAAGTATAAATCATTTTCGAAAAATTTCTCAAGCTCCGAAATTATTTTATTGTCGATAGTCTTGTTTGAGTTTAATAGTTTTGTGTATTCGAAAATTCTTTCCTGATAATTTAGTAAAACTCCTGCCAAAGCTTTCTTATACTTGTATGTAGTATCTTTATATTTGTCGGGAATTACATTATCTATGTTTTTTATAAATATAATATCTGTATAAATATCGTTTAAATTTTCTATTAACGCTCCGTGTCCTCCGGGACGAAATAATATTGTATTATCGCTATTACGGAATAAATTATTATTAGAATCTACTGCAACAATATCGGTTGATGGTTTTTGAAACGAGAATTCAATACAATATTTTACTCCAAACATTTTTTCGTAATAATTCTGAACCGACGAAGTTAGTTTTTTAAATAATTCTTCGTGTTCTTTCGATATTGTAAAGTGTATTTTTACTGTAGAATCGGAGCATTTTGCATATCCGGCTCCTTCAACAAGATGTTCTTCTACGGCTGTTCTTTCGTACTCTTTATATTTATGAAATTTTAAAAGTCCTTTTGGTAAATTGCTGTAATTTAATCCGGTAGGAGTGAGTAAAATATTCAAAATTTCGGAATATTTATTTTGTTTTAATAAGATATCTATATCTAGACCTTTATTATTAATTATTGTTTTTAAATTCTTATAAAATGCAAAATTATGCAGATGAGTAAAGAAACTTTCAATTTCGGGAGTAATATTTATATTGGCTAAATATTCAAATAATAATTTGAACATTCTGCTGGCTGCCCCAGATGCAGGAACAAATTTTACTATATCTTTATTTGAATTAGTATAAGTTCTTATGCTTTTATCAATATCTTTTTCCGATAATTTAATAATGCCATTATTTATTGTGGCTGCCTTTTTTACAGTAAGAAAAGAAAAACCTTGAATAAAATTATCTATTTGCTTTTGTATATCTATTGCGCAAAGTCCTTTTTTCTTAATTTGTTTAATATCTTCTTCCGAGAATTTCATATGTTTGCAATTGTTAATTAACTATATGCCTATTAGTTATAGATGCCATGTTAAAATGCTAAATATTAATTAAAACTTTGCTGTTAACTTAATATTTATTCGTCTCGATGTTAAATAATTTGGTACAGCATATTGTCCCGATTCTCCTTCTTGATTTTGTAAAGTTTTAATCCATAAATACGATATTGTATTATTAATATCGAGAAGATTAAATATTTCTAAACTTATCCAAGCCGATTTGAAATGTTTTAGAATGTTATTTTTAATATCATGGTTATTTTCGTCAATAAAAATTTTCGAGAAACCTATATCAACTCTTCTGTATGGTGGCATTTTAAAAATAAGGTCGTACCTGTCGGTATTAGGTGCAGAAAAAGGCAAACGACTGCCATAATGAAGACTTAAATTCATTTTATACGATGGATTATTAGGCACATAATCCTGAAAATACATACTAAAATTTATTAGTTGATCGGTAGGACGAGAATAATATCCGGGGTATATAATTTTGCCATCGGAATTAGTATATTGGTCGTTAACAATATTTTCGCGGGTTTGCATAATAGATAGACTAGCCCACGATTCTATTCCTTTAACAAATTCTCCATTTATCTTCATATCGACACCTGTGGCATAGCCTTTGGCTTTATTTTCGGCCGAATATTGAATGCGTACATTGTCGACTTTGTAAGGAATAAGATTGTTTAATTTTTTATAATATAACTCAGAAGTAAATTTGAATGGCCTGTTCCAAGCAGAAAAAATATAGTCGGAGCCTAAAACAAAATGTATTGAAGATTGTGATTTTATATTATTATTTATTTCTCCATTATTATTTTTTAGTTCTTTATAAAATGGGGGTTGATAATAGTATCCTGTGGATAATCTGAATTTTATGTTTTTGTGCAACTTAGGTTCTACTAATATCGAAAGCCTTGGACTAATTACAGTTTCTTTATTAAAATCCCAGTAATGAACCCTAATTCCTGTGTTAAAGTAAATATTGCTGTTTATAAACGAACGATGATAAGTGTTTTGAATAAATGCTGTTATTCTGTTAGATTTTATGTAATTATCGGCATGCGAACTGTTGTATAAACTAATAACAGTGTCGTTGTAGGGGAGAGAAAATCCGGCAGAATCAATCATATCCCATTCTCGAATTTTGTCATTTATACTTTCGTAGTTGTATTTAAAACCCCAGCGCAATTTATTATTCCTTGTATAATATCCACCTTTATGCGAAAAAGAATGTACGTTTGCTGTTAAGTTATTTCTTGAATGGTTTAGAAACGAGCCGACACCAATATTCATAATGCTATCGCCATAAGTGTCGGAACTCATCGATTTATCGAGTTCGTTTAAATAATACTGACCAAGGATATCGTATGATTCAGCTTCTTGAGTATTGAATGACGATGCTATAAATTTTAGCGATAGTTTATCGTTAGCTATATAATTGACTGATATTGAACCCATATATGTTTCGAATTTATCGAGTTCGTTACCATCGTAGTATATGTTTAACGATAAAGCATCCTGAACAGTGCCAAAAGTTGTTTCTCTATTTTGTGGAGTAAAATTATATTTGTTAAGTCCGTAATTTCCTAAAATATCGAAACGTAATTTATTATTTGTAGAATAAGTTATAAAAGTTTGCAAATCGTAAAATTCCGGATTATAATCTCCTTCAACATCTAAGGAGTTTAATAAATATTGCGATGTTTTATATCGAAAGCCGGTATTGTATGTGAGTTTCCCGTTTAATAATGCATCTTCGAAATGAACCGATGCACCAAGCAAACTCATAGATACTTTGCCCGAAAATTGTGTTGGTTTATTATATTTTATATCAAGAACCGACGACATTTTATCGCCATATTGAGCATCGAATCCACCTGCCGAAAAATTTATTGAGGATACCATGTCGGAATTTACAAAGCTTAATCCTTCTTGTTTTCCGGCTCTTATAAGAATCGGCCTGTAAATTTGAATATCGTTTACATAAATTAGATTCTCGTCGAAACTACCACCGCGAACAGAATATTGCGAGCTTAACTCGTTGTTTGATGCAACTCCGGGCATCGATTTTATTACAGTCTCAATATTACCCGACAAATTAGGAAGCATCTCTATGGCTCGTTTTTCTATTTTAATAAGATTCGACGATTGACTGTTAGTGCCGATAACCGATACTTCTGATATCTGGTTGATAGATTGATTTAATATTATTATGTTACTCTTGTTTACATTTTCGAAATTAATTTGTAATTCTTTCTTCTCGTATCCGATGTAAGAAATTTCTATTGTGTAGCTTTTTTTGATAGGAACAATTAATTTGAAATTTCCTTCAATATCAGATATTGTGCCTATTGAGCTGGTCTTTAGCTGTATATTAGCATTTTGAATAGTATTTCCTTGCAAATTTTTAATTTGCCCTGTAAGAATAGCGGTTTTTTGAGCATAAACATTTATGCTTAAAAGGAATATAAATATTATGTTTATTATTGATTTCATTTTTGGATAAAAAGCTGATATATTTTTATGATATTATTTTATTAAAATGTGATTCATATATCCGGTCGTAAAAATAAGCTAATTATTAAACATTACATTTTAGTTTTTATTATTTATTAATGTTATTTTTTATGATAAATAATATTGTTACTATAGAAAAATAAGGATTGTATAGACAAAATCTATTTTGAATATTAATTTATGTTGTTATTCAGAGTGAGACAAAGGTATTTGTTATTTATACAGGTTAATAGCTAAGAAAACCGGGTCGGAATAACAAGTGCTTCTCTTATGTGTTTGTTATGTCGAACAAAGCCGAGACATCTGTTTATAAAAACTGCTTTTTTATACTTAAATAGTAAATAGGCCTTGAATTTTGATTTTTTGTTTTTACGACAATTAATGATGTAAATAGCTGCATTTGAGCATAATAATTTATAATTTAGTAGAAATTTAAATAAATTTTAAATAAGAAAGGAGTAAGTATTATGATCATACAAAAAGAAATAAGCTTGCCGTATTTTGAGAGAGGATGTCATCTGATTACAGATATTGTTAAGGAAAATATAGGAGAGCTGCCATACAATGGTATTTTAAATATTTTTATAAAGCATACTTCAGCAGCGATTAGTATTAACGAAAATGAAGACCCAACGGTTCGGGCCGATATGGAGACAGTTATAAGCAAATTAATTCCCGATGGACATAATTTGTACACGCATAACGAAGAAGGCGATGATGATATGCCTGCACACATAAAATCTGCGTTTATAGGACAATCAATTAATATCCCAATTACCAATTATAAATTAAATATGGGGATATGGCAAGGTATTTACTTATGCGAATTCCGAAATAATGGAGGCAATAGAAGATTGGTTTTAACAATATTAAAATAATAGCAATATTGTTTATGAAACGGTAATTTTTTCAATGCCACATATAATCTGTTTCTATTAATGGGTCAATATTTTTAAACTCATCAAAATTCCCGCTAGCGCCGACATATTGTCGGTGCTTATTAACGGCAAATATTCTGTGCTAATACTTGTTGTTATTTTCATTTATGTTTATTATTTTGTTTATATTTGATTTATGCCCAGCTCGCGCGGACATGTTGTCCGTGCATAAGCAAGGTAAGATGTAAAGTGAGATGAAAAGAATAAAAGATGAAATTAAAGTGATGGAAAAGATTGGCACGGACGTGGACGTCCGCGCCAGCAGGGTTTTCAAATCTTGAAAGAGTTAATTGTTTTTATCTTATAAGACTCCGTCAGGTCTTTCAGACCCCGACGGGTCGGTTCTTTTATTAATGATTTGGTTCTTTTCTTAACCCGACAAGGTCTTTTTTCGACTTGTCGGAGTTTGTATTATATGTAGCAAATAATTTGAGTTATTATCGAATAACTATCGATTTTACTACCCGCTAGCGCCGACATGTTGTCGGTGCTTATTAACGGCAAATATTCTATGCTAATACTTGTTGTTATTTTCATTTATGTTTATTATTTTGTTTATATTTGATTTATGTCTAGCTCGCGCCGACATGTTGTCGGTGCACAAGCAAGGTAAGATGTAAAGTGAGATGAAAAGAATAAAAGATGAAATTAAAGTGATGGAAAAGATTGGCACGGACGTGGACGTCCGCGCCAGCAGGAAAAAGCAGAAGATTATT
>Ga0190306_1000031_pt1 | contig 61551 bp, 60 predicted proteins | sample 48700734_MG_FD_161657 | JGI IMG/M metagenome (GOLD analysis project Ga0190306, IMG submission 161657) | Hydrothermal vent sediment bacterial communities from Southern Trench, Guaymas Basin, Mexico - 4870-07-3-4_MG | ecosystem: Environmental > Aquatic > Marine > Hydrothermal vents > Sediment ... | reverse complement strand
TAAACACGATAGACTGCATCGTGCCCACAACGACCACTACAACTTCTACGACGACTTCAACTACCACGACAACGTCCACAACCACCACAACGACGACGACTTCAACATCTACGACCACATCGACAACTACAACTACGACCACGACGACCATACCGTGCACTGACACCGATTTGGCAGAGCCAATCGTAACACCGGCAAGCCCGACGCCAAACACGGAGTTTAATATAACCTGTAACGTTACATCTGGCGCAATCGGTGTTGACTGCCTTGCCGCTTATGTAGATGATTTGGGACATGCGTGCACATGGGTGCCCGGCTCATGGCGCACGATCGGTGGCAGGGCGTACGTTGACTTCAACTGCTCTGGCATGACAACTGGGACGCACAATGCGGTGTGCGTTGCATCCACTGGAACGGGCAGCAATTGCTGCGGTGACAGCGCGATGAAACAGTTTGACATATACGGATGTGACCACTGGACAGATGAAATTTCATGTACCGCGACAACATGCAAATGGTGTGATGAGTGCGACGGAAACAAGGTTAACATGTGGCAACAGGACAAATGCGTTGACCTGGAAACGGATTGCGGATACCACTGCGAGATAGGAGAGTGCGGGGCGGACTGCACAGACACGTGTCTGCCTTACATAGACGCAAACTACTGCCACTATGACAGAACATGCACCGATTGTCTGTGTTCAGCCGGCTCAACGGAATGCTGCCCAGAACCGGGCAAATGTTATGATGTAGCATGCAATGAAGTGCCGTGCAATACGGGTTCAACGTGCTATTATGGTTCTCGGACATGCTCTGATGGAACTGGGTGCGGACTTGACACGTGCACGCTTGCGGAAAACCAGTACTGCAATGCAACAACGGGATGCCAGGACATATGCACCTTGCAGGGCGGTGAATGTTCGGGAACATCCGAGTGCTGTCCAGGGCTTTTCTGCGTTGATGGTTACTGCTGCGACAGCCAGTGCGACGGAAACTGCGACAGGTGCGATGTGGCCGGGCAGGAAGGGACGTGCACCGACGTGGATGCCGAGTGCACGGGCAACTGCGATGCGTGCGTAAACGGAAACTGCGCACCGGACCAGACGCTGTGCACCGGCAACTGCGACGTATGCCAAGGGGGCGGGACATCATTTAACTGCCAGGCAAACGTTTCATTGTGCGAATGTTATGAGGACTGCAGGGGCTCTGGCACGGAGTTCAACTGCTATGACCTGAGGCAGGATATTTCGGGTTGTCTGTATTATGATTACTGCGACGACGAGCTGGGCACTCTTGATGCGTGCTATTCCGACCTGCACTCGCCGAGCCCGACATATGAGTATTGCAAGCTTGACCCGGCATCACACTCGGTAGAGGAGATGTGGGAAGTATGTAGTAGCGGCATACCCGATGTCGAGCTCGAGTATCTGTGCCACGACTTGATAACCTGCCCGGCATCTTAAAACTATAAAGATGTGATGTTATGAAAACTACAAAAATTGTCCATGACATTGATGAAACTTTTGGTTTTCAAAACAGAAATTTATGTGATGCAATGAAAAATAATATATGCGAGCGGAGCGAGCCCGAATTTTTCTCTGTTCTCGTCGGTTTTCGTTTTTATATTATTTATAATTGGCGAAAACCTCCTGCGATTTTCGGATACTCTTTTTCTTTTTTAAAAAGAAAAAGGTATGGTGATGCATTTTGAAAAATTACGGAAAGAACATGCGTTCTTCCTATTTTTCAAAAATATGATAGGTGATGCATTTTGAAAAATGTGAAAAACATAATGACCGCGGCACTCGTGTGCACATTGCTGGCGTCCATTGCCTTTGCTGAGCCTTCGATCAAAATATTAAACGTTGGACACGGCAGGACTCCGGGCGATGTCTACCTTACCATTGCAAACACGGGCGACACGGTTTTCAATGCGATAGAGGTGTTCGTTGACGGGGCAAAGTATAAAGACATAACGCTGAAAATGGGAAGCGGCGGCGCGATACGGTCTTATGTCCATCTGCAACCCGGAAAACATCTTATAGAAGTCAGGACCCAGGACGGAGCGTACGACTCGATAAACCTGAGCGTAGAGAAATCAACGCTTGCGAGCACGACGACAACCGTCGCGGTGACAACGACTACTGCGCCTGGCATGACAACGCCGGGCCCGGTTGTCTGGACATTTCCATGGGCCGTGGCAATCGTTCTCGTGGCACTGATACTGCTGCTTGTCGCGACCGTTCTGTTTGTCAGAAAGCGCGGCGGGAAAACGGTCCGCGGAAGAAGAAAAACGGCTAACAAAAGAAGATACTTTACAAAATAAAATTATTTATCAGATAACCCGTAATTTATCTCGGGAATCACGAACATGTTTTGCACGATACCAGTTGCCATGCCAAAAAGAGATGCTCCGTTTTCTTTTGCTTTAACAACATCTTCTGTTGAGGATAAACCTCCGGTTGCCATGATCGGCAAATCATAACCGTTTTCTAATTTGTGCTCATTGACCGCTTCAACAAGTTTAAGATTGCCGTCTCTTATACACGGGCCGCTTAGTCCGCCTTTGCCAACTGATATTTTATCGCATTCGACTGTTTTGGTATTCCCAATCGTCACGCCGGCATTTTCATAACCCGCAATTATATCAACGAGTTCAAGATTCCTTTCTCTATCAAAATCTGCCGACAATTTCACAAACAAAGGCGTGTCGTCTATTTCTCTGATTTTGTGCAAAAGTTTGTCCAGATTTTCTGGCTTTTTACACAAGTTCTGACCGCTCGGAGTGTTGGGGCAGGTGGCATTTATTTCCCTGAATTGTTTTTCGTATTCGAGAGGTGAAAATGTTTCATAAACATCTAAATACTCTTCCGTTGAATTTCCGCCAATGCTTATGCCAATCGGCCTGCCATAAGAAAATAAATTTGAATTTTCTAACTGCTCTTTCATCTCGACGGCTCCGGGACCTGGAAGCCCCATGGCATTGATTATGCACTCTTTTTTAATGATTTTATCACCGATTTTGTATTTCTTTTTCTCTCTAATAAGTCTTGGTCTCGGATTCCCAGACCTTTTTTCTCTCATCGCCGTTTTTATAATGGCTCCGCCCAAACCGAGTTTCAGATATTTTTCTATTACGCCAAAGTCATGCTCATATGAGGCCAGTATCAGCGGTGACGGAAATTTTAATCCGAAAATCTCTGTTTCCAAATTATCCGGTATTTGATATTCAATTAAGAAATCGGGAACATGTTTTATAACATATTTTCCAATTTCCGCTACCCGCTCATAATCTTCTGGCCTGCGGAATATCTTTTCATACCATTCATTTAGAAATATCAAAGCCTCGCGCGACAAACGATAAGCGTGTTGTGAAAGCTTAAGTTTGACGTTTGGCATATTTTATTGTCTTGGCCAAATGCTTAAAAATTTTTGGTGATTGCTTAAAAACCACCCCTAAATATTTTAGGGGTTTGATGATAATAAATAATAACATGAATATTTTAAATTGGGAAATAAAATTTATACGACTTATTAGTCAATTATATGTTAGGGTGGAAGTTACATAATCGCTAATTTTTATTATATTCTCCTCTCAAATTCTTTAGCATTAGATTCTTTACTTCGTCTTTTTTAAAATTGCCGAGCAGCCACGCAAGTTTGATGAATGCCGATTCAGGGAGCATGGAGCACGGTATTACTCCGATTTCCAGAAGCATGCGCCCGGTAGAATATACATTCATATTAACCCTTCCGTAAATCGTCTGCGTTGTCATGACCAGCACGCACGTCTTTGCAAGTTTTTTCAGATTATTGAAAAATTTTTCGTTCCCGTGCCCGATCGGCGCGTGCCCAAGCCCGGTGCCTTCCAGAACAAGGCCTTTATAATTTTTGTACGCACCTATAATTTTCGGGTCCATGTTTGGATGGAGCTTGAGAATGCCCACCTTTTTTTCCATGCCAAGTTTTAACTTTAACTTTCTGTTTTCGTCTCTTTTCTGGTAATCCGACATGAACTCAATTTTTTCTCCAACTCTCGCTATCGGCTTCGAGTCTATGGGCTTGAACGCGTCTCTTCTTGACGAGTGCATTTTTCTGGTTCCGCACGCCGGCAATATTAAGCAGTTCTTGTCGTCGAGGCTCTCGTGCATGCAGATTCCAACGCCCGAAAAATCTGTCTCGGCAATGAACCGCGCGGCAGAGGTCAGGTTCAGAAACGCGTCGCTGCTTCCCCTGTCGCTTGAGCGCTGGGCACCGACGAGGATTACCGGCGACGGCAAATCCTGAAGCATGAATGCCAATGCACATGCGGTGTAGTGCAGGGTGTCCGTGCCATGGGTTATGATAACACCATCGGCGCCTTTTTCAATTTCTTCGCTCACCGATTTCGCCATTAACTGATAATGCTCAAATCTCATGTCTTCTGAAAAAATGTTCGACAGAAGTCTTGACTCTATGTTTGCAATCTTCTTAAGTTCCGGGTACATGCCGACCAGATCTTCTGGCCCGAAGCTTGCCACAACTCCGCCAGTCTTATAGTCGACCCTCGAGGCGATCGTCCCGCCGGTGTGCAGAATAGAAACGGTTCGCTTGTTCTGGTCCAGTTTCTTTATTTTCGGATGCGATACCCCGGTTTTGGCTTGGGCAATGCTCTTTGCGTTTGAAAATGACACACCACCGCTTACGGCGCGTTTTTTTATCTCGATTCCCTTTTCAAACTTTATGCCTATGTTGTAACCGTCATCGAGCTTTATAACGAGACAATCTTTGTCCCCAAACTCATGCCTCGGCATTAGCACGCCTTCAAATGCCAGTCTTCCTCTTTTTACAAGAATTCCGTCGCCAATTGAGATTTTTTTTGCTTTTAGAATTTTTTCAATTCTTTTCGAATACATAATAATATTTATTCTGAAGAATATAAAAACTATAATAGCGTGATGTCTTCTGTTTCAACCTCCCCGACTTCCTCGATTTCTCTTATCCTGTTTTCAATTTCGTCTGTCCCGCCCTTGTCTGGAAGAACGATGAGCAGCTTTATCGTTTTCAGGCCAAACGCCAGGTCCTCTATCTTCATGTCCTTTATGTTTATGTCAAGATTTTTGATTTTGTTTTTCATTTCATCCATATTTACATCAGTCGTTTTTGGCATGATTTTCAGTTTTACGGCAACTTGGCCCATTCCATCACCTCATGCAGTTTAATATTTCATTTTTTCCGTCTTTTTGATATTTCGGCGCGACTTCGATCGCGGCTTTGGCATCACACTCTCTTGCGAGACTCTCGGGTTTAAAAACCTGAGCTTCCGAGGTCGCTTTCTGCACCGCTAATTGGAGTCTTTATGTTCGAAGATTCAATTCCGGGTAGTGCCGCCTCTACCCAAAGCTTCAGACATATAGCCCAAAGCTCGTTTACCGATATATCTCAAACATATCGGAGACTCACGGCCCTTCGAACCCGCATTTCGGGCATACGTATACATTGCTTAGCTTTCTGCATTTCTCGCATCTAACTATCTCAGCTTCTCCGCATTTCGGGCATTTAAATCTGGTAAAGTTCTCTTCCGATACCACGTTTCCATGGCACGATGTGCATTCTATTCTTATTTCTGGCATTTAACTCACTGCAAAATATTATAATTTTTTAGGCGATTGCTTAAAAACCACTCCTAAATATTTTAGGGGTTTGATGATAATAAATAATAACATGAATATTTTAAATTGGGAAATAAAATTTATACGACTTATTAGTCAATTATATGTTAGGGGTGGAAGTTACATAATCGCCTTAATTTAAAATATGATAGCATTATTAACACAAATATAAAAACATTTAAAATTATGCCGAGCCCTTATAGTTCAGCTGGATAGAACGAAGCCCTGCGGACAAAGTAAAAATCTTCTTGATGCGCAGTCAGGCTTTGACTTGGGTTCGAATCCCAATAAGGGCATCGCAACATTAGGGGCGAAAACGATATGGAAAACGATAAAAAGTCGGTAGTTGTGACAAGTGCATTTATCAAAAAAGATAATAAATACTTGCTGGTATTTGATCCCAGATTTGGATTTTGGAGAGTGCCCGGAGGCAGACCAAATTTTGGTGAAAGAGTTGAGGACGCGCTAAAGCGGGAGATGAAAGAAGAATTGAACATAGAAATAGATATTATAAAATTTCTCGGTTTCGGACAAGATATCGTAACTCACATCGAAAAACAAACAAAGGCATCGAGACTCTTATTATATTTTGAATGTGAAATCAAAAAAGGCGAAATTAAAGCAACGGCTCCAAACGAAATATCAGAAATGAAATGGCTAAGTCCATGCGAAATTAAAAAACATCAAAACACGGAACCTGGAATGATCGATTTTTTCAAGAAATTTGATTTTTGTTAGCAAACCAAAAATTACACATCAAGAATTACCCGAGCTTTCCATACATCATTTTTTTCTATTTTCATCTGATGGTAAGTGCACGCCTTTACCTCTGTCCGCAGTTTGTGTTTTTTCTCGTCTATTTTTTCTCCCCTGCAGACGGCGTTTAACTCAAACCTCTTTTCATCTATCCTGACATCAAATCCAGAGAACGCCATGTTTTCAGAATCCGTATATACCAAAAGTTCGTTGAGCCAGTTGAACATGAGAGACAGCATGTCATCGCCATTGACGTTTACTTTCCTTTCTGTTTTCTGTTCAACGTTTTTCGTGTCTATCATAACGTCAAACATAGCCAGCGCGGCATTTGCGAATAACTCGTTCGGAGTTTTGCCGTATGCCACGAATGCCACGTCCGCGGTTGTTATGTCTATGAATTCAAATTGCTTCATAAAATTATTTAATCCGATTAAATATAAAAACCGAATGACCCTTCGATCCGCGCCCGGCAAACAAAAAACGGCGGAGAACTGGGTTAAGAGAAGCTAGCAAAACGAGCCAATGTCGGATTGTAAGATTTAGTCAACTGCCAGTCTAAAAAACGCTTAAACAAACGATAAGATGAGCGCGTCAAATGTTCTTCTTGAATTCTCGAAGATATACATAGAATATGGAAAAAGAAGTGTTATCCGAAAGGAGCAAACGTGTTAGAGACCTCATGCAGAGGCCGAACATAGAAAACCTAATCGCTAAAAATGGTGGAGTTAAGATTTAAACTTTGATTGCCATAAATTATGCATGGATGTTCTTGAATGCATAAGGACCAGACGCTCGGTAAGAAGTTTTAAATCAAAGCGGATAGAGAATGAAATACTTAATAAAATTTTAGAGTCGGCGACTCTCGCCCCTTCTTCTGGAAATTTGCAGAACTGGGAATTCGTAATCGTAAAAGAGAAACGATCAAAAGAAGAATTAGTAAAGATCGCTCTTGGCCAAAATTTTATAGCAGAGGCGCCGATAGTTGTAATAGCGTGCTCTAACCAGAAAAGAATTTCCGCTTATGGCGAGAGAGGCGACAAATTGTATTCGATACAGAATACCGCCGCCGCGATTCAAAACTTATTGTTGGCCGCGTGGTCTTTTGGCATCGGTTCATGCTGGGTCGGCGCCTTCGATGAGAAAGCGTTAAGCGGATTTCTAGAACTGCCAGAACATATAAGGCCGGTTGCGATGATACCCCTCGGTTATCCCAACGAAAAGCCAATCAAACCGAAAAGGTCAAAAGATATCTTTTGGTTAGAAAAATACGGTAATAAGGCATGACAACGGTTCTCGGGATCGATGAGGCGGGCAGGGGCCCGGTAATCGGCCCAATGGTGATATGCGGATACATGATGGACAAGTGCGAGATTGGTCGATTGAAAGAACTTGGAGTCAGGGATTCCAAAATGCTCTCGCCGAGAACAAGAGAGAGGATCGCAAGACAGATAAAAAACATGGCAAAAGATTTTATCATCATAAATCTCTCCGCCGAGGATATAGACAAACTCAGGACAGAGACGAACCTCAATAAAATAGAGATCGAAAAAATGAGTCAGATTATAAACCTGCTTTCCCCGGATGAGGTTGTAATCGACTCGCCAGAGGTCAACACAAAAAAATTTGAAAACAAAATAAGAGCAAAATTAAAGAATAAAAAAACAAAACTTGTTTGCGAAAACTATGCCGACAAAAAGTATCTGATAGTCGGCGCGGCGTCAATCCTGGCAAAGGTCACGAGAGACAACGCAATAAAAAAGATAAAGAGCCGATATAAGGCGGAATTTGGAACCGGTTATCCGAGCGATGAAAGAACCATAGAATTTTTAAAACAATGGATTCGGGAGCATAAGGAGTTCCCGTCGTTTGTCAGAAAGAGCTGGGTAACGGCAAAGCTTATAATCAAAAACAATAGGGAGGAAAAAGAGCAAAAAAAGCTGGACGACTTTGCCAAATAATCTAGTCGTCAAGTTCCCTGGCCGTTTCTTCATCTCTTATCTGCCAGAAATACAGCCAATCGTCGCCGAGCGCAAATTCTACGAGTTTATATGCGGGCAGGTGATTGACCATTTTCAAAACCTTATTTAATCTTTCCTTGTCGATTATTCTTTTCCCGGAATGAGCAACTTCTTCAAAGCTATGCCTGTTTATTCTTATGGACTCGTCCATTTCCCCAAACCGGTTAAGCTTCGTCAACGGACCGCCTTTCACAACCTCGATGATGAAATGATTTTTTAACAACAGAACGTTTCCGGAGACCTCGTCATCAAAGCTGTAATTTTTCAGATAAGAAAGGTCGTGAACGATTGCAACGTATCCGTCCGAATTAAGTTTTCTTATGAAATTCATTGCCTCGTTTCTCGGGCATTTCAGATAATGCGGACAGAGTTTGGCGTCTCTTTTATCAGACCTTATCATCACGTATTTCCTGTTTTTTATAAATTCTTCGATTTCCTTTTCCTGTTTTTTGCAGTCAAAAACAAAAATAGTTTTCGGAAACGGCAAATTGTTGTCCAGAATTCTTTTTATACTTTCTAACTTTTTAAGACCATTTATGTCATGCGTAAACAATTCCGTTTTTTCCATCAATTATAACCTCCATTTCATTTTTCAGTTTTTTAGTTGCATCGCCAGTCCCGACAACGGCCGGTATGCCAAGTTCGCGCGCGACGATGGCGGCGTGGCATGTAATGCCTCCGTTATCCGTGATCAAGCCCAATGCCTTTTGCATGGCCGCGGTAAAGGACGAGTCGGCAAACGGCACGACAAGTATTTCACCGTCGTTCAGTTCTTCTATCTCGTCCGCGGACCTGATTATTCTTATCTTTCCCTTGACTATGCCCCTGCTCGCTCCCCTGCCCCTCAGAATTACGTTCATTTTATCATCCTTTTAAAAAACTACTGTTAAGTTTGGCAAAGCATAAACCTATCATTTCGTGCAAGCCGCGAACGGATATTCATTCACCGCATTCGCCACTCACCATTTATATATCTATACCAAACGGCTTATAAAATATGTCATTTATCAGTTAGCGGTCGCGCTCAAATCAAGCCATGTACATTCGCAATGCACGGGTATTTGGCTGGGTTGGATTATGATTTGATTATTTATGTCGGTGAACATATCGACGCCCGAAAGTCGTTTCGGTGATCGGCAAACAAAGTGTATCTCTTTATAGTTTATTTGCAATAAAAAAATATAAATATAAAAAATAAATTAATTCTCAATGTCCGGAAAAATGATCGTAATCGAGGGGTGCGACGGCGCCGGCTGCGAAACGCAGTCGAAATTATTAAAGGAAAACATTGAAAAAAAATGCAAAAAACCCGTTCTGTATTTGTTTTATCCAGATTATCGTAATTCAATTGGCAAACTGATTCATAAATTTTTGCACGAAGAATTTGATCTCGACGTAAAAACGCAGTTTATTTTGTATTCGTTGGATATGATAAAAGATATGCAAAAAATTAAGCGAGCGTTAAAGGATAATAGATTGGTGGTCACTGATCGATATTTTTTGTCAACGATAGCTTATCAGGGATTGCAGGGCTTTTCGCAGGAAAACGCCCTGCTATTTGCGGATATGTTCGAGATCGAAAAGCCCGACTTGGCCATTTTGCTGAAGATAAAACCCGAAACATCTCTGAAAAGAAAGAAAAAAGAAAAAAATTATTTAGACAGGTGGGAAAGAGATGTAAAATTTCAGAGAAAAGTCGCGGCTAAATACGAAGAATTGGCCAAGAATGGGATTTTCGCAAAAAAGTGGGTTGTAATTGACGGTGAGAAGCCGGTAAATGACATCGGAGAGGAAATTTTCAAAATAGTTGTGAACGAGTTCGGAGAGCAGTTGCGGACGCGCGCGGGAAAATAATTACAGACGGACAACGGCGCGTCATTCATTACACGTCAAGAGAGGTCGACCGCCCCAACCAAAAGGGATGGTGTTCGTTTCGGGTGATTAACGATGCCGTCATCATACCAGACGGCGAGGGATATGGCCTCTTTGAAGCAGATGAGGTGAATCATTTGAACATAATCTTTTTGGGCCAGCAGGGTTCTGGCAAGGGAGAATACGCTCAAAGGCTTAAAGATAAATATAATGTTGCCCATATAAGCACCGGCGAATTATTGAGAGATGAAATAAAGAAAAAAAGCAGGATCGGTTTAAAAGTAGAAAAAATAATAAATTCGGGAAAACTCGTCTCAGACGAGATAATCACGGAAATGCTAAAAAAAAGATTGCAAAAGGCTGATTGCAAAAATGGTTTTATTTTAGAGGGTTATCCGAGAACCATAAAACAGGCCGAGCTGTTGGAAGACCTTCTATCTTCTCTTGGCAAAAAACTTGACTTTGTTATCAATCTCGTCGTTAGCGATAAAATGAGCATAGACAGGATCACGAACAGAAGAACCTGCAAAAAATGCGGCTGGGTTTGCAATCTAAAGTTTATACCGCCAAAAAAAGATGGAATATGCGATAAATGCGGAGGCGAATTGTACCAGAGAGACGACGACAAAGAAGAGATAGTTAAAAAAAGATTGGAAGAATACCACAGGCAAATATCTCCCATACTTAATTTTTATAAACAAAGGGGATTATTAAGAGATGTTGATGCCAACAGAGATTATAAATCGGCCGTAGACGACATCGAAAAAATATTGGGCGAGAAGAAATGAAAATCGTAATATTGGGACCTCCGGGCTCTGGAAAGGGGACATTCAGCTCATTAATATCGGAAAAATACAATATCCCGCATATAGAAACCGGAAGAATATTAAGAGAAGAAATTGCAAAAAACACGGAACTGGGAAAAAAGATAGAAGAAACGGTAAAATCGGGAAAACTCGTTTCAGACGAGATAATTAACGAATTAATCAGAAAGAGATTAAAAGAAAGGGACTGCGAAAACGGGTTTATTCTTGACGGCTTCCCGAGAACGATCAAGCAGGCGGAAGCATTGAAAAATATGACGGACATAGACATAATTATAAACCTGAACATCCCGGAAGAAGTTTTGATCGACAGAATATCCGGCAGGAGAACCTGCAAAAAATGCGGCGCCACTTATAATATAGCGGATATTCATAAAGAGATCGGCGGAAGAAAATATGACATGCCTCCAATCCCACCAAAAAAAGACGGAATATGCGATAAATGCGGGGGCGAATTGTACCAGAGAAAAGATGAAAAACCAGATGTTGTAAAAAAGCGTTTGGACACGTACAATGCAAAAACCAAACCACTGATAGATTATTACAAAGATATGCCGTTCTTCAGAAACGTTTTTGTGACTTCGTCCAAGGATTTAATGAAACAAAAGATATTTGACATTATAGAATCTGTTAAATCGTAAATCACTTTTTTAACTGCCCTTTTAATTCTTCAATATTTTTTATTATCTTTTTTCCGGCAGAAATTATCGCGTCTCTTGGATTTGCCGCATTCACAACGATTTTCGGTTTTGATAAATAGGGATGCTCCTTTACAAAGCCGGCGAACCTCACGTCCTTTACCGTCCACAAGTATTCGCTAACAAGAGTTGCCAAAGTCAAATCATCTGTTTCAATTATCATTTTTTCTTTTTCGTTCATAAGAATATTTGCTGTCATACAAATCAACTATTGGTAATAATTATAGACGCGCGCAAATTTAAAAATCTTCAATACCCGCGTTCGTTGACTTCAAAGAACTTTCACAGCCGATGATCCATCGATTGCAACGACCTTTCCAAATTCCCAATAAAGCTGCCGCCGGTCAACCGACGAGAATGGATTCTTTGTTTAAATTCGCGCATCTGTAATCTAAATATAATGATATTAATTCTTAATGGGCCTGGAAGGATTCTCGTTATACCTTTTTCTTTCAGTTTTGAAAAAGACCCGCGGAAAAAAAGATTTATTTATAATTGGTGAACTCTTCCTGCTCCAGTTCTCGTCGGTTTTCGCTTTGCTTTTTATATTATTTATAATTGGCGAAAACCTCCTGCGATTTTCCGAGAGTCTTTTCTTAATATCTTAATATATGCGAGCGGAGCGAGCCTGAATTTCTCTCTTTCCGATAGTCTTTCTCTCTTAAAAAGAGAGAAAGGTATTTCGAACCCTCGACCTGCTGGTCCGAAGCCAGCCGCTCTATCCAAGCTGAGCTACAGGCCCTTGGTTATTCGTGTTAATTAATAATTGACGTGTTAATATCTAAAAACTTTAAAAATGCGCTTCGCTTCTATAACTTCATGGGGTACGTGGGCAGTTACGCCAGATTTTTTATTGGCTTGTTTCTTTCGCTTGAAGTGATCAGACAGTTGATAATGGGCCGCTCCGTTTCCGGTCCAGCGACGATACTTGCCGTTCTGTTTATACTTCTCAGCATCATGTTCTTCGTCGAAAAGGCGGTGATTCGTTGACAACGCAAAAACGCACCCCCCATCGCCAAGGCAGGATGAACCGCACGGCATCAGAAAACAAAAGTATTTAAAAGTATTTGCCAAAAAAGAATTATATAGGCGGTGTTTAAAATGAAGTTTGATTTTTATGTGCATGGTTTGTGGATTCTGGCAAGCGTGTGCTTTCTCGTGGCGAGCATGATAGCCGGGAATATCGAATGGGTTGAAGGAGTCACGCAATCGAGTTTCGGCATATCGCTCCTGATAGCGTTTCTTTTGTTCCTCATAGCAACCATGCTGATTATCTCCGCAGCATTTAATGCAAGAAAGGAAGTGCAATGAATTATTTAAAAATAATAAGAGTTAATAATTAACATATGCTTGAATCTATTCTTAACCCAAAGGAAGCGAGAAACAACATGCTTGAGGTATTTGTTGTTTCCGCCGTTTTTACAATTGTATCTGCAATATTTTCTTATTATTTATTTCCGAAATATTCATCCGTTCTTATATGCGCTTTCATAACCGTTCTGTTTGCCCCGTTTTTCCAGAGAATGTTCAGCGCCGAAGAGGCAAAAGAAGAATTTGCCGCGAGGCACGGGACCGATAAAAATTTATTTCAGAGGCACGCGCACGTGCTAAAGATATATTCGGCGTATTTTCTCGGCGTTATAGTAATGACGAGCCTAATATTCGCATTTCTACCCGTTTCTACAAAAACCGTTCTCTTTGACATGCAAATCAGCGAGGTTGAAAGATTGTCCGGGATGTCTGTCACCGGGAATGTAGTCAACTTTGGCGTCGCATCAGGGATTTTCGCAAATAATGTCATAGTACTGATGTTTGCGTTTATTTTATCCTTTTTGTTTGGAACCGGCGCAATATTTATTTTGTCGTGGAATGCCTCTGTAATCGCCGTTTATGTAGGCGGCTACGTCAATTCTCTCATTGCCAGGGGCATGGTGCCTGGGCTGGCGTATGTATATGGCATGCCATATGCCTTGTTATCAATAACGATGCACGGAATACCCGAAATTTTCGGATATTTTTTTGCGGGCATGGCTGGAGGCATATTGTCTGTCGGCATTATACATGAAAAAATCGGTAGCAGGCAGATGAAAAAAGTGTTTTTTGACTCGCTTATTTTGCTCGGTTTCGGAGTATTTTCCCTGTTTGTTGGCGCATTCATAGAGACGGGCTCATTGCTGCTCAGCTCTGTCGGATTTGTCGCTTATCTCGTGTTTCTGACCGGGCTTTGTTATTACGGGAAATCTTAGTTAAGTTCAATTCAGATTTCGGCAATAGAAAATTAAATAAATAAAAATACATATTGATGATTATGATAGTTAATTTGATTCCTTATATTTTAGCGATAATGATTTTCTATGATTTTTCAAATCATTTACTTGAGTTAATTTTTGGAAGAGAAAAAGCACGTAAATTATTCAAACTATATTGGCCAACATTCAAAGATAGAAAAAGATATACATACTTTTGGACAACTTATTGGGGAATCGCATTCCTTTTAACAATGATTTACTTGCTAAATTTGTAGCCGAAATCTGAACTCTTCGTCGCTTCGCTCCTCGTCATCTTTCAGATGAGAACATAACACCCGATAAACGGATCCATTTCATTCCACCAAAAGTTTGCTATCGCAAACCTTCGTTTATCGGCATCCGTTAGTTTCAATCGCTCGCCAACCTAAAATTTTAAGTAATTATTAGCAATATTCAATAATTATGGCAGTTTTGGGATTTCATTTTTCAGGTGCATATAAAGAAGTTTTGCTTAGCGGGACTAAAACAGCTACCATATTGGAGGGTGAGCACTATTTCAAGATAGGCCAAGAAGTCTTAGTATATTTATCTGACAAGCTAAATTTATTTGACGGGGATATTGAAAGGAGAATAGGAAAAGCTGTAATTGAAAAAGTTGAGATTAAAAGAGTTAAAGATTTGACAGAGTCAGAAGCAAAACTGTGCGGAAGTAAAAATTTAGAAGAATTAAAGAATGCGTTAAAAAAATGGTATAATTCTGATGAAAATTCCATAATAACTTATGTCAAATTCAATTTAACCTTGGAAAAGTAAGAGGCTGTCGCTACTTTGAGTTTTTGGGCTTCGTCCAAGGTTGCACCTCGCCCATCCATATCGGCTGACGCCGACTTCGTTAAATCGCGTGTGTTAAGTGAAATAAAATGGATCGCGGGAGTTCCTTCGGCACAGATTATCCAAAATCAAAAATTTTAATTAGATTTATAATCTTATATTTAACTAATTCGGGTTATTAAGGGTCAATCTAAATGAAACATAAAATTTTTATAATGAGTAACAAAGGAGGAGTAGGAAAAACAACAGTAGCCGTTAACTAGCCTACTCGCTTTCAGAAGAAGGTTATAAAGTAGGTTTATTGGATACAGACATACATGGTCCAAATGCCCCAGAAATGTTGGGATTGAAGAATAAAAGAGTAGAAGCAGAGAATGAAAAGATTGCACCCGTAAAATTTAATGATAATTTGTATATTATGTCAATCGCATTCCTGACAGAAAATCAAGATCAGCCAGTAATATGGAGAGGGCCTTTAAAAACAAAGCTTATAAATCAATTCATTGACGGTGTTAAATGGCCTAAACTTGATTTTTTAATCGTCGATTTACCTCCTGGAACAGGCGATGAGACAATAACGATAATGCAGATTTTAAAAGAAGATTCTGGTTCAATAATAGTTTCAACTCCACAAAAAGTTTCGGTAACGGATGCTAGAAAAGCAATTAACGTATCAAAAAAATTTGATATCCCAATAATCGGTTTGATCGAAAATATGTCCGGAGAAGTGTTTGGTATCGGAACAGTAGAAAAACTTGCAAAGAACACAAAAGTAACGTTTCTTGGAAAACTTAGTATGGATAAAACAATTACAGATTTTTCCAATAAAGGAAAACCATTTATGGTAAATAAAAAAATTAAAGCATATACTGAATTTAAGAATATTATCGAAAAGATTAAGAAAAATTTAAAATTAATTAATTTTAGTATTAAATAAAACAGGGAGTGGTAACGAGCAAATAAATGATAAAAATAAGCATGATGATATGTTACAAATTATCTAAAGAGCCAAATAATGCGACAGGTACAACAAACTTCTCATAACCGCAATACGTTAAAGCTCACGCCCTCGCAATATTTTAACTAAAAAAATCAAAAATTGCGCTCGGTGGGAATTTCCCTTCTAGAAACTTCGCATATTTGCGATACGTTATATTCAATCGGCGTCGGCTCGCAGAAAGAAAAAGTTTATTAAATGGATCTAGTTGAATTAAGATTATGAAAGTTATATTATCTCGTAAAGGATTTGATTCATATTATGGTGGTTATCCCTCTCCTATTTTACCAGATGGCAAAATGGTTTCCCTACCGATACCTTCACCCATAGATTTAATCCGTTATATAGATTTGAAAATTGATCAGAGCAAATCTTTATACACACTAATGAAGGAATTAAAAACAAAAATCAGAATTGATGGAAAATGGGCAGTACTAACAGAGCAAACTACATGCCATTTGGATCCAGATATTTATCATTTTCTTGTTGATAGAGATAAAGAATGGACACCTTTATTTGGTCAAATCAACGCCTCACAATCTCATTTGGAAAATAATAATGTTAAAGAGGAGGACTTGTTTCTATTTTTTGGATGGTTTAGAAAAACAAGATATTATAAAGGGAGGTTAGCTTTTGATCCAAAAGATATGGATAAACACATAATATTCGGTTATTTTCAAATAGGAAAGATTATAAAAGTCAATGAGGAAACAAAACTCCTAAATTGGATGCTTTATCATCCACATACAATCAAAGAAAGAAGAAAAGTCAAAAACAATACAATATATATTGCAAGGAAAAAGCTTTCATGGAATAGCAAACTTCCAGGAGCATATTTTTTTAACTATTCAAAAAATTTGGTTTTGACAAAAGATGGATATACTAAATCTTATTGGAAGTTACCAACATTTCTCAGAAACTTAAAAATTTCTTATCATTCAAATAATTCATGGAAAAACAATGGAAGTTTTAAAAGTGTTGGAAGAGGGCAAGAGTTTGTTATTGAAGAAAATGAAAAAGTCGAAGAGTGGGCAAAAAAATTAATAGAAGAGAATGTCAATCTATAAATAGCTCGTCGACGCCGGACTTCCTCGCTATTACTCGACCCTTACGGGTCATATGACAGCGGATAAACGGTTCGCCTTCGGCAATTTCTTTTATCCGCAGAATGCGTGACATTCTCTCCATCATTTCGGGGTGTCCGAACCTCTGTACCCAGATTCGTCGCATCCCAGGAAAGAGAGCTTTTCCGCGCGAAGACGAAAAATGGATTGCACAAGCCGCGAACTAAAGCCAAACTTCACGGGCAATGCGCTCGATAATCTTTAACTTTTTAAAATTTTTACGCAACTTTATTTCTATATGAAATTTATTTTTGTCACCGGCGGCGTGATAAGCGGTGTTGGAAAGGGCGTTGCGGCCGCTTCTATCGGAAAAATTTTACAATCTTATGGATTCTCGGTCACCATAATAAAAATTGACCCTTATATTAATTGCGATGCTGGGACATTGAGGCCAACCGAACACGGCGAGGTATGGGTCACGGATGACGGCGGTGAGATCGATCAGGACCTCGGAAACTATGAAAGGTTTTTGGGAGCGGACATTCCAAAAAAGAATAACATTACTACTGGGCAGGTTTACAGAGAAATTATCAGAAAGGAGAGGTCTGGCAAATTCTTGGGCCAGACTGTACAGTTCATACCGCACGTTCCGGATGAGATCAAGCAAAGAATAAAAGAGGCGGGAAAGGGCCATGATTTCGTTATTATTGAAATAGGTGGAACGATAGGAGATTATGAGAACCTTCCGTTTTTATTTGCGGCAAAATCATTGGAAATCGAGTACGGAAAAGAAAATGTCGCGAATATTTTAGTAAGTTACTTGCCGATACCTAAAAATGTCGGAGAGATGAAAACCAAACCAACGCAGCAGGCGATAAAAATGCTCAACGAAACCGGGATATTCCCGGATTTCGTTTTATGCAGGGCCGCGAGACCTCTCGATAACATAAGAAAAAAGAAAATAGAAACTTATGCAAATATTTGCTCCGACAACATAATTTCCGCTCCGGACATCAAAACAATTTATAAAGTTCCGCTGAACTTTGAAAAAGAAAAACTCGGCGAAAAGCTTTTAAAGAGGTTTGGCGTGAAACCGAGGCAAACGCCGAACTGGACGGCATGGCAAAAACTTGTTGACAAGATAGAAAATCCGCGCAAAAAAATAACAATAGGTATAGTTGGAAAATATGTTGATATAGGAGATTTCAATCTCGCCGATTCGTACATATCGATAAACGAGGCTTTGAAACACGCCGGAGCAGAGCTCGATGTCGGCATAAATATAGAATGGATAGATTCGAAATTATTTGAAAAAAATCAAAAGAAATTGGATGAACTTAACAATTGCAACGGAATAATAATTCCAGGGGGGTTCGGCTCAAGCGGAGTTGAAGGCAAGATCGCCGCGATAAAGTTTTGCAGGGAAAACGATGTTCCGTTTCTCGGCCTGTGTTACGGCATGCAGCTTGCCGTGGTAGAGTTCGCCAGACACGTTCTTGGCTGGAATGCTCACACGACAGAGATCGACCCAAACACGGATTATCCGGTCATAGACATCTTGCCGTCGCAAAAACGTGTCATGGAAAAAAGCGAGTATGGCGGAACCATGAGGCTCGGGGCGTACGCCGCCGTACTTGAAAACTCTGAAATTTTGAAGAATTATAAAGAAACCGGGAGACTGGACAGGGACGCGCTAAAGATAAATGAACTGAAGAAAAATCCAGAACAGGCTTTCAGACTGGGAATTTTAAATAACGCAGAAAATGTGATTTTGGAAAGACACAGGCATAGATATGAGGTTAATCCAGAATACGTAGAGGAATTGTCAAAGAACGGGCTGATATTTTCTGGTTATCATGTAAGAGAAGACGAAACAAAATTAATGGAATTTTTAGAATTGCCCGATCATCCGTGCTTTATCGCAACCCAGGCTCATCCCGAATTTAAGTCACGGCTCGGTGACCCGGCGCCGATGTTTCTTAAATTTGTAAGGGCGTGCTATTTGTAAACAAAAAGATTCCTTAATTTCATCAGTGCATTTAGTTATGCCCGACGGCTTTTATCTTTTCCAAATCGCGCATATAAAAACGTGGCAGAAATCATCAAAACAAAAAACCAGAATAGTGAAAATTCGTGCATGCCCTCTCCATAAATCATTATCATGCCTTTTGCGTTGTACGTCTCGCCGTTTTCTTGGTCAGTTGCCGTAAACGAGGTTTCGTAATTTCCAACTCTTGCCGCCTTTGACAACTTCACGGGCGTGCTGTTGTAGCCAATCTTACTGATATTTGAAACGGGCATGTCTTCAATTTTCTGGATGCAGGTTTCGGGCGGTATGCAATCTTCGGCATGGAGACTGATGAAATATAAATAATTTCTGATAAAATCATCTTTTGAACTCATCTCCAGATCAAATGTTTTGTCCTCGTCTGTCGGATTCCATATAGTAACATTGAAAATTACTTTGTTTTTCTGCCCCAATGACGACCTGACTATATTCGGCACGACCGTCAGTCGCGGAGTGCATGATATTGAAAAGTTTTTGGTGACCTCTGATTCAACACCACTTTTGCTCACTCTAACGCTCAAATTGTGTATGTCGCAAACAAGCCCCTTCGTATTATACGATTCTTCCCATCTGTCATTGGCCGTCCAATCAAGCCCGTTAAATTCGCCAAAGTCGACGCTAAAAGATGCCGTGCAGTAATCGGTGGACTCAACTAAACCGTTGCAATAAACGTATTTCCACGGAGTTACCCAGTATTTTGCCCTAGCGGCAAACTCAAGCGGCTGACCCCTTGTATAATTCGCGCCGCATAGTTCTGGAGGCTCACACGGCAAAACCATTCCGGTTTCCAGACCAAGAAACTCTATCTCTATTTCCACTTTTATTGTTTTTACTGCTATTGGATTTGTCGGCCCGTCTAATACCGATGTTTCTTCATAACCTTCATATATCACATAAGCAACAAAATCATATATCCCGGGATCGTGTATTGTATCGTTTCCGCAAACAATGCTTTTTGTCTCCCCACTCGCCTGGTTCGTCGCCTTCGTGCATAGCGTGTGTTCTGTTATTTCGCCCCTCTTCGTGTAGTTCACGACAACAAAGGCGTGATCGTTAGTCCAGTTAAGAATGCCGTCGTTTTCAACCGTAACATTAAATTCTATTATTCCGTTGGGTCCTATAGTCGGAGGGTCATTATCGGGCTTAAGAAGCTCGAAATTGGTAATGTTTGCCGAAAAAACGCTAAATAATTCTTCCCAATGGCATTCGGTATAACTTGTGCAGTTGCAGTAAAAAACATGATTGGGAACATGAAAATATCCTCCGCCGGCATCGATCGGGCATTTTAACTCGCCGTCGCATACGTCTCTTAGCGGATACTCTCCGGTATCCTTGTATTCATCGCTGCAGTTGCAGCCAACATAATGGCACGCATCGCAGCAAATACCGCTATCCCAGCACTTGTCGGTATTTATGCCGCAATCTCTGCAACAAAAAGCTCCGTAAGCTGTCGGTATAAGCAGTATAAGAAGAGATACCGCCATTGATAACATCAAGATTACATATTCTTTTTTCATGATTTTCTACCCTCGCTTAAAACATGCCCGCGGCTTCAATATAAATTGTCTGCAGATTTCATTTATAATATTTTTTTTAGTGTATTTTTTATTTAGCGGCTTTCCATTAATCACAATGGTCGGCACGCCGTCGACGTTGTATCTTTCTCTCAACAATTTTACGTCTGGCGAATCTTCTCCATCGTTGTTATATACTTTTACAATTATTTTATTTACATATATGCTGCCATTAAACATCGTGTTAATCTCTTCAATAATTTTATCAACACTCTCCGATGCTCTGCAATTCGGGTTTGAAAAGAAAATCAGTTCAATTTGTTTTGGAAATACCAATCCAACGAAGCACGATGAAGTAACTACGATAAGCGAAAAAAATATTAAGATTGTCGCGAGTATTATTTTTGTTTTATTTGCCATGACATATTATTTATTTTAAGTGATATAAATTAATCATTCGACTCGTTCAAAGGTTAGATGAGGGTAGTAAAAAACATTTAAGATAACCAAAAACTGCGAAAATCTGCACGCCTTTTCAAGTTTTCAAAACCGGAAATAGTAGAAAACGGGTTAACGCATCTCGATTTGAATTTGAACACGTGCGGCTCTTCTCCTTTCGTTTATTTTAAAAACGGCCTATAGGATTTCAAGCCTCCCAAACTTGCCGACGGAGAGTTGCAGCTCATCCCTGAAAGTGGACACAAAACCGTTTGTAATCTTAATCTTGTCGCCTTCATTCACTTTGTCGGCGTGCTCGCCCCATAATGTAAGTTTGAACCTTCCCGTATCATCTTCTATTATGGCGTTTGCAACTTTCGTTTGTCCGTATTTTGTTATAATGTCTCTCGGCTCTTCTTTTTCAATAACCTTTGCTTCTATATCAATTCTTTTTGAACTCACGTTAATGTCTGAAATTTTCATTTCAACACCTATTTAATAATTACTTTATTATTTACTTACTACAGTTTAAATAATTATAGAATGCGCAAAATACATGATTGATTTTATCCTTTGAAGTGAGATTATCATTAATGGCAAAAATTTACATAACAATAGACGATTATTGAGAAATCTCTTCGAATTTTACTCGTTGATAAGCAGGCGCGATGCTTTAAATGATATGCGTTATTCCGTCTCCATTGCCACCGGGCTGGCGCCGGCATGCCAGCTTTGTCTTGGCCTGATTTTAATCTTGTATAATCTCTCTGAATTGTCATCCAATATTATGGCAACTCCCTTTGTTCTCGGCAGCTCGTCCATGTATTTTGTGATGTCGAACAGGATGTATGTCTGCATGATCGACTTTAACGCATCGATATCTGCCTTTGCCGTCAGGCGATGAGAGATTATAAGGTCGCACTGCGAAAGGGCATCCGGATGCAATTTATACGGCTGCTGAGTGGCGAGGACGAGCGAGATTCCCGGCTGTCTCCCCTCTTTCACTATTTTAAGCAGATGGTCGGTGGCCGATGTGTGCCCGACATTCGGAATAAAGTTATGAGCCTCGTCTATCATAATCCAGCACATCGGAACCCTTTTTATTTTTTCAGCTTCTATGGCTGCCAGTTCTTCCCGCCTTCTCGCCCTTGTTCTTTGTGCAAACACGCTTCTTGAAACCAATGCAACAAGCAATGCGCGTATCGATTGCGGCGTAAGCGAAACGTCCAATATAGAAACCTTTCCCGGCTCCAAAATCTTCGGCATCTTTTTCTCGCCAAAGATTCCCCAATATTTTGCAGATTCAAACATGTTTTCAAGTGCCATTTTTTCCTTTTCAAACCCCTGAATTATTTTGATTTTGTCAATTATATCATCAATTGAATAATTTTCCTCAACTTTCGCAAGAACTCTTTGCAATAAAATTCCGAGAGGTTCGTTCATTTCGATATTAAATATTGAAAGCCAGTCCGCATATGTCAACTGACTCGGCGATATTGAAAATGATCCGTCAAACGTCACGCCAGCTTTTGTAAATATTTCTGACTGACCGGCCGGCACATAGACTTTGACATCAAAACCCCTCGGCTCTATGTTCCACTCAGAAAACGCTGGGTTAATCTCGACCGGTGATTTCATGGTCCAGAAAATGCCTTGCGTGTCGATCATCAGCACGCACAGGTTTGATTTTATATCGTCCGGGAGCTTCATGATTTCTTCCGTGATTACGGCCATGGAATACGACTTACCGCTGCCGCGCTTGCCGGTTAGTGTTATAATATGAGGTCGCAAAACATCAAGCAAAACCGGGGTCGTCAGATGAGAATCTTCGCCGGTACCTACGAGATGCTTTCCAATATAGATTGTCCCGGTCGTGCCGAATTTCTTCAGGTCTTCCATGTCTCTGCCAACGACTATCTCTGGCATAAATGATATTTACCTCTTTATTCTTAAATATAGACATGTGCAAAATTAACTTTAAGTTTTCGTCAATAATAATTAATTGAAACCTCAAAAGCGATTAGAACGATGGCCAATAAAAAGATGGAAAAAGAATATTTTAAAATCATGCAACGAACACGCAAAGTCCCGTCGCCATTCAAAGGGTTGTTCACAGGACATAAATAACCACTCATCGCTTTGCCATAACGGGCGTTCTGCAATCGGTTGCCATAGTTCTCCACTTTCCAACGCATGAGAAAATGTTCTTCAATCATGGCTTATGGCGCCGAAGCTGCAACGCGCCAAACCGACGCTACTTTCGGTTTGTGATATTACAAAAAGATAAAAACGATTGATATAATATTATTTTTATGAAAGCGCTGTCCGTTTTAGTTTCGTCCGTTGTTTTAATCTTGGTGATCATGGTATCGACATTTCTGGTCGTCTCTACGATAACACCGCTAATAAACAGGGGTAAAGAATTGTCTGCTTTGAATGAAGGCAAGCAGGTGTTGTCATCAATAGATTCCGCGATACAGGAACTTATCTATGAGGCTCCCGGGGCAAAAAGGGTTTTGAATCTAAAAGCCACCGGAGGACGATTCAGCGTTTCTGGAAAAGAAGATAAAATACGGTTCTTGTTGGATACCACGACCGGGATTCTGGAGCCCGGCAGCCTAAGCAAAGAAGGAAATTTGCTGATTTCTTACGGACCGAATCTCAAGGCGTATGAAGGTACTATTAATGGCATTGATTCCCTGATTATTGAAAACGATGCCGTTTTGTTTGCCGTGCGGAAATTATACAATAAAACAAATCCCGATTTTGTCAATACCACAAATCTTATAACGCTAATCAGAAACAAAAGAACGGATACGAATATCACGCCGACATTCGGAATTTTTATTGGCAATAATACCGAAACGTCTTATGGCGATGGTTACACGGAACTGGTAGGCACCGGCACGTATCTGCCCGAGGCAACTATAAAACTTCATTTGAATTCTAATAGCGGCGTCACATACGAAGCATTCTTTACATTATTGCCGGGCCAGGATTTTGTTCAGATTAATGTCAAAATAGTCTGACATATTTTCCTCGCTAAAACAAAGCAAATTGGTAGAAATTATAGTTAACAAAGTATTAATTATGATTAACATTTAAGAAAATTGAAAAACTTATCATAATTTTAAATGTTTGAAAATATAATTTAAAAATATGAAAAAATTAGTTATTTTATTTCTTTTGTTATTTTCCAATATCAGTTTTGCCAGCTATATCTCGTTAACAACAAGCATGGAAAATATTTTTATTGATAATAATTCTGCTGAGATAAACATCAGTCTACTTAATTCTGGTGATGAACCAGCATTCAATACCAAACTATTTTTACTTTTACCAGACGGGTTTAAAGTAAATGAACTTTTTGTTGGAACATTGAAACCAAATAACACCTTTGTCGGCCAATTTAATATTTCAGTGGTTAAAAATATCGTTCCAGGTAAATATACATTTGCCGTTTTAACAGAATATTCAGACGCAAATGGTTATGGGTTCTCGTCTGTTTCACCAAACACAATAATCTACAAAAAACCTACGAGCACAAAAATTTCTGGTATCATAAAAGAATTAAAGCTTGGTGAAAAAGAAACCAAGAACCTTGAATTAAAAATATTAAATCGTGATACAGAAGAACATAATATAAAGGTTCATCTTTATCTACCGAACGAATTAGTGGCGAAGGAAAACGATAAAACAGTTCTTATAAAACCGAACGAAGAAAAAGAGATGGATTTCTCGATTTCAAATTTTGGTGCTTTACTTGGAAGCAGTTATATTGTATTTGCTTCGGTGGAATATGAAGATTTGTTACACTATTCGACTATTGTAAGAGGAATTGTAAATATTGAGAAAGGAGATTATTCATGGATTCTAATTTGTATAGTTTTAATTTTAATAACTATTTTTGTAATTATAAACATAAGATATAAGTTTAAGGTGAGAAAGTGAAAATTTATGAGTTAATTAAAAATAATTCTGAAAATATTACAAATATCATAGTTATTATATCAATATTTTTATTTTTACTAAGTTATTTCAAACCATCGTTGATTTTATCTGAGACGATAACATCCGGTGGTGATACGGCATCTCACTACTATCCAGCAAAGTATCTTAAGGAGTATTTAATACCTAATGGGAAAATAGTCGGATGGTGCCCTGGAAATTATGCTGGATTTCCAATATTTCAGTTTTATTTCCCTTTACCGTTTTTGTTAATGGTTTTTTTAAGTTATTTTATTTCTCTTCAAGTGGCTTTTAAGCTCGTGACTATTTTAGGTATTTTTCTGTTGCCTATATGTACATTTCTTTCAATGAAATTTATGAAGTTTAAATTCCCAATGCCAATTTTTGCAGCGATTTTTACTTTACCGTTTTTATTTCATCAAGGAAATTCAATGTGGGGCGGGAATATACCCAGCACGTTAGCTGGTGAGTTTTCTTATTCTATAAGTTTAGCATTGACTGTTTTATTTTTTGGATTATTATATAAAGGTATTAAAGAAAATAAACATATTTTAATAAATTCGATTTTAATTTTTTCAATCGCATTAACACATGTTTACACACTACTATTTTCGTTTGCCGCATCAATTTTCTTTTTATTTGATAAAAGAAAATTTGCCCAAAATTTTACATATCTTTTCAAAATATATTTTTTAGGGTTTTTATTAACGGCGTTTTGGTCTATACCTTTGGTATTTAAATTACCGTTTACGACAACCTATAATTATATTTGGCACATCAATTCTCTAAAGACAGTTTTTCCAGATATTTTATTGCCATTTTTGGCATTGGCAATTTTGGGTTTTGTTTTTTCATTTAAAAAAAGAGATAAAAGAATAGAATTTCTTTCCTTTTCTATCTTTACGGCATTTATTTTATACTCCATCGCATCGAAAATTGGCATAGTAGATATAAGATTTGTTCCTTTTATACAATTTATTCCAATGTTATTAGGCGCTTGTGGTTTATGGTATTTAATAAAAAATTTTAAGGGAAGGTGGTTAATCGTTATAATAATTTTTCTATTAACTATTTTTTGGGTTAATGATCATGTAACCTATATTCCTACGTGGATAAAATGGAATTATGAAGGATTTGAAAACAAACCACTATGGGATACGTTTTCTGGTGTAAATATGTTTTTAAGGGGCGACATGTCCGATCCAAGAGTTGTTTATGAACATTCTGAGCTTCATAATTCAGCGGGAACGATCAGGGCATTTGAATCTTTGCCGTTATTTTCTGGTAGATCGACATTAGAAGGATTGTATATGCAGTCAACTATTTCATCCCCTTTTGTATTTTATATCCAATCAGAAATTTCAAAACAAATTTCATGCCCATTGCCGGGATATAAATGCTCACCATTCAATTTAACGAATGGTTTAAAGCATCTAAAAATGTTTAATGTAAGACATATTATAGCGAGGTCCGATAAATTAAAAGATGAATTAAGAAAAAATCCAAATGCGCGTCTAGTCAAAAAAATAAAGTCTTATGAAATATGGGAAATTAAGAATATTTCCGGAAAGTACGTTGAATTACTTAACTATGAGCCTATTTTGATTAAAACAAAAGATTGGAAAAAGTTGTCTTATGAGTGGTTCAAAAAAGATAATGATGTTCATCTCGTTTTTGTTGATAAAATCACGAATAATGATAAAAAATTATTTAATACGATAAAAGAAGAAAATGAAATTGATCTGAAAAGTTTGCCCAAAATTAAAATAAACAATAATTGCTCCGTTAAAAGTAAATTGGAGAACGAAGAAGTAATAATTAACACAACATGTATAGGGAGACCCCTAATGATTAAAGTTTCGTATTATCCAAACTGGAAAGTAGAAGGAGCTAAGAAAATTTATTTGGTTTCACCATCATTTATGCTGATATTTCCCGAGCAGGAAAATGTAAGAATATATTATGGTAAAACCAGTTCGGATTATTTGGGCATTGCTTTAACAGCATTCGGAATCTTAATATTCATTTACTTAATTATTTTCAAAAATTTTACCTTAAACCAAAAACTCAAAAGACTTCTTAAACGATAAAAAATTTCATAAGTTAAATTGAATTTGCTTTTTCTCTTATCAAAGCATTTGGTCGGGATCTCAACAATTTTTAATTTTCTTTTTTTAATTAAATACGCCATTGAAACTACATATGATGAGCCATCGTCTATAAAATCATTGTATTTCTCAACTTCCTTTTTTTTATATCCTTTGGCACCAATTGAATAATCCATGAATTTCAATTCTAATAATATTTTTACTAAAAAAATAAATGTATTGCTTATAAATTTCCTTAAAAAAGAACGCTGTTGTTTCCCGACATTTTTTGAACCTATAACCATGGAGTAATTTAATTTCAACAATCTTAAACAACGTGGAATAAAATCGAGATCTATTGCCATATCCATATCAATAGAAATTAGGTTATCATATGATGCATTTTTAACTGCTTTTTTGAATGCAGTACCAACCCCTCTTTGGCTGATATGAAAAAATTTTATTTTTTTAGGATGTTTTTTTTCCAATCTCTTGCCGATATCAATTGTTCTATCGGTGGAACCGTTGCTAACGATTATGACTTCATAATTTTCTTTTAGATTATTTAGAAACTCCAATAATTTTTTCGTATTTTTTTCAATTATTTTTTCTTCGTTATAAACTGGGATTATTATTGAGAATGACATAACCTTTTTTAAGTTATATAAAATATAAAACTTATGAATTTTAAGAAATGGAAAAAACTAACAAAAACATAACTCTAAACTACCCGAGGTTTTAACATTGGGTAGTTTAGATCATTTAGATAATGCATGGTTTTTTTGATATTTTTTCTAAGCACGAAGATTCGTTATATACGGGAAAAATTAGAGAAAACATAAAAATGTCACTTTTTAATCCTCCTTAAATACTTAAAAAATAACTTAATCCGTTTCCCTAATAATTTAAATTCACCTTCCCTTAATCTTGAAAAGATATATCGTGGTCTCAAATAAAATGATAAAAATGCTTTATTTACAGTTTTTTTCAGCTCATTTTCATTACCATAATAACAGGGAAATAATTCATCATCTATTTCATTTTTAATCATATTATAAAATTCTGTTCCCGGATATGGTGTCGCTATATGAAACGAAGCGTAAGTTGGGTTTAACTCTTTAGCAAGTTTTATAGTCATTTCCATATCTTTCTTTGTTTCTGTTGGTAAGCCAAACATAAAGAAACAAACCGGTTTAATTCCAGCTTTTTTTGTTAGTTTCATCCCACGTTTAATCTGACTTATTGTAATACCTTTCTTTACTATATTCATAATTCGTGGTGATCCTGTTTCAACGCCATAATGAATTATCTCACATCCCGACTTTTTCATTTTTTCAAGTAATTTCAAATCTATTGTATCAAATCTTGTCTGACACGTCCATTTAAAATCATATTTTTGTTCTATAAGAAAATCGCATAATTTTTCTACTAAATTTCTGTTTATACAAAATTCCAAATCTATAAAGTATGCCGTTTTTATATTAAAATTCTCTATTCCGTATTTCACTTCCTCTATTAATTTTTCAGGTGATTTTTTTCTATACCCGTCACCATACATAGACTTAAGGCAATATATGCAAGAAAACGGACACCCCCTGGAACCTTCGAACAATGTAAAATTATTACCAAGAATTTCATAAAAATATTTTTTCATCGGTAATAAATGAAATGCTGGTATTGGTAATTTATTTAAATCCAAGGGAGGTCTATTGATATTTGAAATTATTTTTCCATTTTTTTCATATGTTATTCCTTTAATTTTTTTCAAATTCTTTTCTTTGCATATTTCTAAAACAGTTAATTCAGGTTCACCTCTTACTATAGCTTTAACATTTGTTGCTTTTAGCATTTCTTTTGGTCTCATTGTTCCGTGAGAACCCATGACATAAATATCGAGATTTAATTTTTTGATTTCTCTTATTAATTCTAAAAATGGATTTATATTTAAGTGGGGACATTGCCATCTATCTAAAGTAGATGTTGTGATAAAAACTTTGTCAAATCCATTTATTTTTCTTACGACTTCTTTTGGTTTAATAAATTCGGTATTTGCATCTATTATCTTGACATCAAAACCATGCTTTTCTAATAATGCACCGCAATTTGCTAAAGAAAGAGGCGGCCATATTCTATTATATATTGGGTTATCTCTTACCGACGAGGATTCTACCAATGGATTTATGAATACTATTTTTTTAGTCATTAAATAAAATTTATTGCTCTAATTATTAAAAATTATTTTCTATAAATATAAGAAATAATTGGATCACTCTCTCAAAGGGTTCGTTCTCTTTGCGCTCACACTTCAAGCCCGGTTCTAGTAGTCAATGAACCAATTGCCATCAAATTCGTGCCCAAAACCACTTTTGTTGGGCCGTTTTCTATTACACTAATTATTTTATCAATAATATATATCATACCATATACTTTAACTCTCACAAAATTGTGAGACTCAAAACACATGAAGCCGATTACATATATATTTAATAGTATATTTATTAACAGATATTATATAACTAATCTATTATAAAATATATTTTCAAAGTTAAACCCTCACATAAAACAGACATGTATATTATTTTATATAGTTTTTATAATATTTATCTGTAAATATCTTTATTATCAATTCTAATATAATGCATTAATTATAATTATTATTTTGCAAAATATTCTTCCTATAATTTATGACTTCACCTAAGAGTAATAAGAACGCCCGACACTTTTAACCGATAAAAACCCAAATTTTTCAGAGTTAAAATCATATCCTCTCTTTTAACATAACCGAGAGACTTGTAAGACGCCTCATTTGTCAATGGATAACGCTCAAATGACATTCGCAATGCGACGGGTGTTCGTGCGCTGGTTTACGATCGATGGATTACTTACGTCCGTGATTACAGCCTGTTTAATGGACTTTAGCACCACGCGTTCGAGGATGGATGAAATGGCAACGCCGATGAAGATGTAGAATACACTAAGTCCATGCCTGCCAGCTGTTCATGACTTCTCTTTGCGTACGATCTCTAACATAAAAATGTCGTCGAGGTCCTTGGCTATGCGTCTGGTTGAGCGCAGAAACGAGTTGATAGATGACTCCACCTTGTCAACGAGCCTGTTAACAGTTGACGCAGATATAATATAGCCTTTTATAAAATCGTTTCCCTTCGGTATTTTGACGAACTCTATCAACCCCAATGTCCGCCACTTTCTTATCTCCTCGTATGCCTGTGAGACCGACACGCCAAGTATTTCTGCGACCTGCTCTATCTGGATGGGTATGTTATCCTTTCTGAACTTCAGCAATTCAATGAGCAGTTTGGCGTGATCTGCCCGGCCGGCCTTTCGTTTCAGTCCAAGCCTCACCACGATTACCTCTGCGAGGTCATTTACAGACAGGTTTTTCTTGTAATCGGGCGGGTTAATCGCCTTCAACAATATGTCAGACGACAGTTTTTTCATAAAAATCTACCCATGAAAACTTTTACGATAAATTCTATCTATAAAAATTGTTACTGAGAATAAAAGAAACAAAAATATAAAAACAAATAAGAGGATGGTTATGTGATTGACATTTAAATTTAATACTTCCGATATCTTTCTCTAATATCAAAAACCAAAGAGCAAACATAAAAATACCGACAACGCTCAATATAAATTCTCTCTGAAAATTATCCATTTTACCACAAATTAGACTTTCATTTTTTGCTTGGAGTGGACACCGAAAATTGCCGAAATCAATGTTTTTGGCATGTAATCCCGATTACACAATAAGTGTTATTGTGCTTGGAGTTTTTAAAATTTACGGTTAGTTTGCAGAATTATGGGATTTAGTTGGAGTGGAGATATTTTTGCGAAATCGCGTGAAAAATACCAGAAAATATTTTCAGAATATAGTAGGAGTGAACCACAGGCGCCTCAAAATGCGACAGACGCCGCCCCGTACTCGAGTTTTCGTTTGCCGCGCTTTATTTGCCGGAATCGCCTCGTGCGAATGCCGTTGCCCCGGTTTATTTATCACGCGCCAGATCGAATATGGTCGAGAGGTTGTAAACAAAACTATTTAATTTTTACTGTCTTATTTAAAACCATGACCAAAAAAGGTTTTGCAGATGAACTGGCAGAAGAGGTAAAGAGATCGTTCAAATTAGATGATGGTGATGAAGTTACTGTAGCCATATCTCTTGCAACGATTTATGATAAAGAAACGCTCAAAAAGGCGTATCAGCTCTCGGACAATGTGCTTGACTTCATTTACGAGAGAATTGGAGACAGGTTTCATTATAGAAGGTTTTCATAAATGTTTAGATTTTATTTTCAAAACACCTAACCAACTACCGTTTTGAAAATCAAAAGTTTCATCAACTTCATGGACAACTTTTGTAGTTTTCAAAGTGCATCGCCAATTTCCGTTTTGAAAATAGGAAGAACGCATGTTCTTTTGCAATTTGCCCCTTCGCGCGCTATAAAAATTTCCTCAGTTCTTTTAAAGAAGTAATTCTATTCTTATAAGTTGGATATTTATTTTTTCTATCTATTAAAATTCCTTTTATTCCGAATTTTTCTGCAGATTCAACATCATCTTTTAAAGAATCTCCAACCATTAGGGCTTCATTTGGCTTAACTTTTAACTTTCTTAACATAATTTCAAAAATTTTTGGATTTGGTTTTAAAATCCCTATCTTATAAGATTTTAAGACAACATTAAAAAGAGAATCAATTTTAAATTTCTCATTTAACTGTTTGTATGCATAATAATAAGTATTTGTAATTAATCCTAGAATATAATTTTCTCTTAATCTATTCAAAACTTCTAGTGTTTCCTGATATGGTTTTGTAGATGCTCCGTCTTTCTTTAACAAATAAGTTAATTCCGAAATAAGTTTTGTTGTAGCTCTAATTTTAAACTCCTTTAAAATTAATTTAACAGGAACCGTTAGATCATAATATTTTTCTAACATCAGATATTTTTCAAAAATTTTCAAATAATTATAATCATCGAAATTTTGTCCAATCTTTTCTGCAAATAATCTAAATGGATGTTTACCTTTAACATCTTCATAAAACAAAGTTCCCCACAAATCAAAAATAATCGCTTTAATCATAAAAATAAATTAATTAACTCTTTAATAAATCTACCATTTACGCGCTTCATGGGGCAAACTTCTTCGCAAATCAAAGATTTGCTCGACCCTCGTTTCACTCGTGGCAACTAACAGGCATTAAACGACTTCGGCAACAAGTTGCCTTCGTCCAAATTTGGCTTACGCCCAACTTCGTTTAATGCGATATGTTCTTTTGCAATTTTATGTGCAATATTATTTTATTAGTCAAATATTAGAGATTAGAGAATTGGCAATAAGAGGTTGGAAACGCTTATAAAGTATCGCCCATAGAATGTCATTCTCTTTTTCCGTTTATAATTTGCTCATAAAATTGATTACCTTTTATTCAATTTTCCATACTCCACCGAATTCTTATTTTGCCGGTCTTTTTATGTTTTTTATGTCAGGGTTAAACGTTCATTAAATTGCCTGGCCCGAACAAAAGCGTTACTATCATGACAATAAAAAAGCGAGAGCAAAAACCAATATCATTATTTTAATTATGTCAAAAACCGGTTTGGGGCAACTTAGAAGATAGTTTAGATGCTATTTTCATTTTATCATTTGATTTATTGTCTATGTTTATTTTAAAAAGATTTTTTATGTGAGAGATAAATCCTGTTTTTGATTATTATATTCTGCTTGCTATATTAAATAACATATACTTAATATAAAATCTTTATTAAATTATTTAATTGAAACTATTTTATAAAAAGAATTTATTTTAGTATATAATGAAATTGTGAGAGTTAATTAAATTATAGTTCATAAAATATAGTATAAAATATATAGTTCTTCATGATTCTGCCCAATGCTCGCGATAAATAAAAATAGAACGTAAATTATGGGACTGGTTCCCATAATAAACGGGTTTTGACAGCAGTCGTTCTTTATAATAGCACGGTCAATAGCACGGTCAATTGAAATAAATGTGAGGGCTGTCACCGCATTCCTGCTAAATGTTCAGCAACCATCTCCACAAAGGCAAGAACTTAATCTTATTTCCTTTAATCTTTTCTTCTCCTTCATAATCCCATGTAATGCAGAGCAGGTTTTTGCATTTCAGCAATTCAGAAGCTTTCATTAAATCTTTAATCTCTCTTTCCCTTATTTCATCCCTATCGTTAGCGTAAGTAACTTGAATTAATTGTTTTACCTTTAAACCTTCTTTTACAACAAAATCAACCTCGTTCCCTTGGTAATCCCTCCAGTAAAAAGTTTCTAACTTTTTTCTTTTGAGCTCTAAGAAAACAGCATTCTCCATCAATTTGCCTATTTCTTCATCAAATTTCGTTGTTCTTCCATAATTTGCAATTCCCGGATCATTAAGAAATACTTTCGGAATTGAAAGCAAAGATTCTCTTTCTGAAAAGCTGAATTTTCTGAGAAAGAAGCAGAACTGAGCATCTTCAAGCATATCTGCATATCTATACAAAGTCTTCTTGCTAACCTTAACATTCATAGATTTAAAAGTCCTATAAATTTTATGGATGGAGAATTCCTTTGAAAATGAAGAGATTGCAAACCTTACGAACATTTTTATCAGGCCTATGTCTCTGATTTTATATCTTTCAACGATATCCCTAAAAACAACAAGATTTATGTAATCCCGGAAATATTCTTCTCTGTTAATGCTTGTGAGCACTATATCCGGGAATCCCCCCTCCTTTAGATATAATCTCAGCAAATTCTTTATTCTGCTTTCTTCATAACTTAACAAAATCTTTGTTTTTACATGCAAGCCTTTAACTTGTAAAAATTCTTTGAAAGAAAATGGTAAAACTAGTATTGTTAAGCTCCTTCCTCTAAGCTGAGTTGCAATTTCTTCGCTAAGCAATTTGGAAGAAGAACCTGTGATAAAAATAAAATATCTCTTTTTCTCAAAAAGGGAATAAACAAAACTTTCCCATCTTTCCAAGTTTTGGATTTCATCAAAGAAAAGATATTTTGGCTCTCTTCCGTAAATTTCCTGATGATAAAAAATCGCTTTTCTTATTTCTTTTCTTTTCATTTCGCATATCTCATCATCTTCGAAATTTATGAACAGATAATCTTCATCTTTCAATTTTTTCTTTTTGATTAAATTGAAGATAGAATAAGTTTTTCCCGCTCTTCTCGGACCGATTACGGAAATGATAAAATTCTTAGTTTCTGGAAACTCTATCTTCCTCTTCTTAACTTTCATCTCTTTAATCTCTTCCTTCTTATCCAAAAGATATTTCCTCATAAAAATCTTATAGGGAGAAATATTTATATAAATATTTACCCCTTCAATAAGCTATTTTAAAGAAACCCGTGCACTCAACTCATACTTCTTGGCAATTTTCTCCGATTCTCGATTTATTGAATTATTCATTCAGCAACCATACTTTTTAAAAAAGTTTCATCGTTTATTTAACATTCAGCAGTCTAACATTTTTACTTTTAAATGTTTCGATATACCGAAACATATTTTTCATCGTAGGTAACGGATTTTGTTACCGTAAAAGGTTTTTACCTTTTCCTCGCTTTTCTCGTTATGTCTTGGATGGACTTTTTCACTTCCTCTCTCTTCCAATACAGAACCCCGAGAATTAATATCAATGCGATTACAATTACCCAAACCCAATTAGAGATGCCTGTCGGTGCGGGCGGCAGGGTCGTTGTCGTGACCTCGGCCGGAACGGTAGTGGTGACCGCAACCGGCGCGGTCGTTGTCGTGACGCCGGGCGGTGTCGGTGAAACTGGCATCGTGGTGGTAGTGGTGGTAGTGGTTGTCGTTGTCGCGGACACCGTTTCGCCAGTTATGGCAAAAATTGAAAACCCTGGAGTCTCGGCTTCATATATAAATATAAGTATCATTCTCGCTCACCAAACTCGTCGGAAGCTTTGTCCACGCGTCGTCGGCGTATCTATTAAGTGCTATCGTATTTTTATCAAGACCATTATCGGCGATCCATGTTTTTTCAACCTCAAACTGAATTTTGGCAGAAGAAATATTTTCGTCGGCAATATTTTCCGCGCTGATTTCAATATATTTGTAAACCTTGCCGGTCACTTCATGAACGACCGATGCCGGCTTGCCGGCCAATTTCGTGACCGTGATTTTAACATTGTTTGCGGGGTTTTTTACCTCTATACTGATTTGTTTGAATCCGATTTCCCTCTTAATATGCATTATCTTTGATGCTCCGGGTGTTATTTTTGTCCACAAATGAGCTTGTTTTGGTAGGGTTATAGTTGTAACGCCGGCTGTTCCTAAAGTAGTTGTCGTGGTTGTTGTGGTAGTGGTTGTGGTGGTTGTGCTCGTGGTAGTTGTAATTATCTCTTCTTCGCCGCTGAATGATTCCGACTTCGAGTCGGCTGGATTTGTTACGATAACGGTAACGGTTATATCATTGAGCGTTCCCGGACTGCCTTTTGTGAATACCCACTGAACATCGGCGGTGCCCGTTATGTCGCCGAGGCTTCGCGTAGATACCGGAATGCCGTTCTCTGTTTCAAGCGACGTCACGAGATTTAGCTTAACGACTTTGTAAGAAACCGATGCTATCCCGTTTGCAACTATGTGGTACGTGTCTGCCGTGCTCGGAACGCTCAGCGTAACATTAATCATGCCATAGCTGTTTGTTCTTTTGCTGAAAGAGTTTTGGAAGGTCGTGGTTCCCGGGAATAAGAACGGAATCGATGTGGTGTCACCATAGCACTTGAAACCAACGGATATGTTGTCTATCGGCTCATCCGTTGAATTCAAAGCCAATGCAATAACTCTGACCGTCTCGCTTCCAGAACCGCTAAACACAGGATTAACCTTTCCCACAAACACGCAGTCGCCGTTAACCGGGTTTATGTAAAACAACGTAAATTCCGTATCGTTTATTTTAATGACAGAGCCCTTTTCAAGATACTTGAATGTCGCGCTTGAAAAGTTTTTTCCGGTGCTGACAAAAACCGTGTCATAACTTGAAGTTAAATTACGAACCAAAACATGATAGGTCTTGTCGCCATAAGTGAAGTTGCCGATTTTATCTGATGCGAGAATGCCCAATGATTGATCAGCGGTAGCATCGCTTACATCCGCGACCTGTATTGACCCGTTCGCCACGCTTATTATGTCAATGAGAATGGTGGTTATGTCAGAAACCGCAAAGTCGATCTGCACAACTGCGTCGCCGGATGTCACATTAAGATGATAGTCGCCGATAGCCGAAGGGACGGAAAACGTTTTCGTGAACGTTCCGTTAGCATCCGTGGTCGTTGAGGCATTGCTTATGACTTGCGATGTGTTGGTGCCATTTATGATCTCGAAGACGACGCTCGCGCCCGCCGAAACATCGGTTTCGTTGTAAACCGTTCCGCTCACGGTCATGTTTGTTGACGGAAGATAAGAATATGAATCTATGCTCGCCTGCATCACATTTGCCGAAAAGCCAATACCACACATTACTGAGAAAAACGCGAGAAAAACAAATAAATTTTTCGTATTCAAGCTATTCACAGCGATATAAAATGGGGAATTATGATTTGCTATTTATTTTTATGTTCGATGTGGTATATAAAGTTTTTTTTGGACGAAAATTTTTTGTGATTTTTCCCAATTACGCGGTCGTTAGAAAACAAGCCATATGAAAACCAGGAACCGTTAGCGGGGCGGCCATCCATGACACCGCTCACCATCCCGTCCATTTGCTATTTATTTGTTGTGATTTTTAAGGTGATTACAACTAGCTGGGATTGGTCAATCGTGCATTCATTCTTTTCTCTATTTTTTCATTGCAAATAAAGTATAAACAATTTTAAGGACTTTATTTGCAACACAAAATGACTTCGGAATTTATGACGAAGTCATTTTCTTGTACGAAACTGCCATTTCCAGTTTTTTTCTTTTAGATGGAATTGAAAAATTTATTTTGTCTCCGAATAATGCAAGTCGCGTTTTTCCTTCTATATCCAATACAAAGCACCTGCCGGCGCGGTATAGCATGCTTTTAATTCCTTCCAACTCAAGCAATTCTCTGACCTGCTCCAACCCTCTTTTATTGGTGCTTGCCACCCTTATATTTCTCGTTTTAAACGTCTTGCGCGGGGTTTTATCGATCCCGGATTTGCGAGATTTAATCCTTATTATTATAGTTCCTTTGCTGTCAAAAAATCCGCGAAGAAACCCGATTCTGAATCTTCGGTTTTTAAATGCCTGTCCAGGAACCTTCCACTGGCGCGCCGGTGATTTGCGAAAAGAATATTTGTCAGCAAACTTTAGAATTGTCTTTTTTCCATAAACGCTAACCAAGTATGCTGCGTGACGTTTATTTTTATATAGTTTGTCATATCCACATAATTTTGGTTGTTTGCTCATAACTTTATGAAGCTTCTCCCGGAATATGACTGCCATGTCCTTGCTTTTCGTCTCCAGCGAAATGGAGTAGTTTCCGTTGGACCCGATGCTAATGTGCCCGCTTCCGCACAGGACTCCGCATACGAATCCGGCTTCGGATTCCATATGTATTCATATGACATTCACATATAAATACATTGGGGATTAGGGGGAGTCCTTTATTTCACGTGAACATGAAAACCTTATGATGAATTTCCAGTGGAGATAATGAGAATTTATGTCGTTTTTTCCTATAATTTACAAAATCCATTGGAAGCATGAAGTTGCGGTGAAATAAGAAAAAGCGCGCGATAAATTCACGGCAAATCCAAAACTTTCATAACAATAAAAAAATGAAAACGGATTTTTTGTCAACGGTTTCGAATTCGTTAGCGTCGTGGATCCCGTCTCTTTTATGATTCGATATTATTCGTTTTTCTTATATTCGTGCGGGTTGTTTTTTTCATGCAAGTTCATGAAATCAGATAATGTGAAGCATTGTGAACGTGAAAAAAAGATTTTAACAAACTTGGACAGGAGATGCGTTTGAAAACTGCGGAAAGAACGTTCGTTCTTCCTGTTTTCAAACCGCTTTGCGAAGTTAGCGAGATTTTTAGTTTTTTATGAAGAAAAAATGCTTCAGCATCTGGTGTAATTGTTTATAATTCAAAAATAAATTGAAATTATCTTTTCATCGATGCCGGGCTCAATCTGTATGGCAAGACATAGAAATCTATTTAAATACAAAAGATAATAATTATAGTATTCAGAGAAAATAACCAACGTTGGTCAGTGAATGAGAAACTTAAGTAAAACCATCAAACACCGAAAAGGGATTTGTGAAGAATGTTTGGATTGACAGAGTCTGAGAGTCTGGAAATTTATGCACCGTGACTTGCTAACCAAATTGAGCAAAAGTTTAGAATTAGATTTATAATTTTGGTTTGGCAGAACCAAAATTATAATTAAAACCGCGCGATTAACTAAAGCATGAATTCTTTAGTCTTATTTAGATTTATGTTACCAAACATATAAATACTTTTCTCTTTGGTAACATATAGATTGCAATCCCGAATTGCGCTCTGTGATTCGGGTTTTTTAAAGAGGTGCGTGAAAGATGGAAGACATATGGAAACTACCGAGCCAGGAAACAAAAGAAATGTACCAGCAATCTGCGCCGGGAGTCCAAAAAGACGCGGCAGAAGACGATTTCGACTCTTATAAGGCAAGAATACTTGTTATAGGGGTCGGCGGTGCCGGCAACAACACGGTAACGAGATTGTCAACGAAAGGAATATCGGGAGCAACCACAATAGCGGTCAACACCGACGCGAGGCATTTGTCGTCAACCATGGCGGAAAAGAAAATACTGATCGGCAAAGATGTTACAAAAGGTCTTGGAGCAGGCGGATACCCGACCATGGGAAAAAAGGCTGCAGAGGAAACGAGAGGCGAAATAAAAGAACTTCTCAAAGACGTTGACATGGTCTTTATAACATGCGGACTCGGAGGCGGTACCGGAACCGGCGCATCACCGGTAATAGCAAAGATAGCAAAGGACCAGGGAGCGATCGTAATAGGCACGGTCACATTGCCGTTTAAAATAGAGGGAGCGAGAATAGGAAAGGCCGAAGAGGGGCTCACAGAATTGAGGCAGCATTGCGACACGGTAATTGTGATAGAGAACCAGAAATTACTAAAACTTGCCGGCGACATGCCGCTAAAGCAGGCGTTTGCACTTGCAGACGATTTAATAGCAACGATGATAAAGGGGATATCAGAAACCATAAGCCAGCCGTCATTGGTCAATCTCGACTATGCCGATGTTAAGGCGGTGATGAAATCCGGCGGCGTTGCGGCAATCGGCGTTGGAGAATCGTCGAGCGAGCACAGGGCACAGGAAGCGGTAACGAGAGCCCTAAACCATCCGCTGCTCGAGGTGGACTACTCTGGCGCGACGGGCGCGTTGATTCAGATAGTTGGCGGGGAAGACATGAGGCTCGATGAAATAAATGAGATAGGAGAAGCCGTGTCAAAGAATCTCGACCCAGAGGCACAGGTTATCTGGGGTGCGAGGGTTCTTCCAGAGTATGAAAACAAGCTGCACGTGATAACAATAGTGACCGGGGTAAAATCGCCGTACATACTCGGGCCAACGCCAAACAGAAATGTAAGCAAAAGCGTGATGTCCAACGAACTTGGCATTGAAATAATAAAATAATTTTTTTTCTTTTTTTTATTTTTCTTATTTTTTTAGTATAGCAAATTCTTTTTGTTATTCATTTTTCTTATAGCTCAAGTTTGACATTCTTTGCGGACCGCCGGTAAAAGATGAGATACGACGACCTGTTTCACGCGCCGATCAGATAGTTCAATGCCAGCCTCGGCCATCCGAGCAAAGGGACGGCAAACACGACCTTGCCCTTGACCTGGCTTATGTCAACCGGGCACGGGTCCTCATGCTTATTGTTGTCGCCCTTTGTTATTATTTTTCCGTCTTCGATTCTTACAACGCGATGTATCACGTCCTCTTCTGGAATGTACGGTTCGCAGTCGGAATGATAGATTATTATATCACCGACATTTATGTCATATCCTTCAAGGCTCATGTCGCTTACAACAGCGCCCGTAACGCCGGGCTCAATCTTGTGCACTCCTGTCACGACTGCCAAATCGCCGGGATGAAGCGCGGTCAGCATGGAGCCGCTCGCTATAGAAACGATGGGAATGGGCGTTCCGGCGGCAAATGCCAATCCGCGATAAGCGAGGAATGCTATTAAAAATGCTCCGGCTATCTCAAAAATTTCTTTTAAAATTTTTACGAAAACCATATTATAATCATTAAACGGTAAGCATAAAAACTTTTCACGCCCTTCCATGCGACTCTCCGGACAAGCCCGTGGCAATGAGATGCGCCACCCTGATGGGCTCCGGCACAGCAGAATGTGTTGTTGTCAGGGAAATTATTTCTTTCGCGTCTTTTCTCGTGAGCCCTGTTTTTTGAAAAAAGATTTTCCCGAACTTGTAAATCTTTCCGGCACGCCTTACGATGTTCCTCCTTTTGTCGAAATCGTCAAAAATTTTCATGGCATCCACGAACTTTTTAATGTCAGGTTTTTTTCTCTGGATAACTATTACCGGAAGGGATGTCTTCTCAAAAACTTCTTTTATGTCGACGAGATTAAACCCGGCAAACGATATGCCGTCCGTCATCACAATTTTTAGCTGGTCTTTATGTCGCGACTTGTTCAAAGAATCAATTATTTTTTCGGTTGCGTCCAGACCGTCGTATTCAACTTTGGTTGACAAGAGGCCGTCAATATAATTGCCGCCCCTGAATATAACGCCAGCCAATGTGACGAGCTGTTTCTTTCCCTTTACGAACGGGGCATCGTCCCAGCCGATGACCCTTATCTCTTTTTTGAACATAAGGCGAGACTCCCTTTTTTGCAGCGCACAATTCAAAAATAAACTTCTAAGCTTATAAATTAAATCATGTGAAAGATTTTTAAAAATGAATAACCACATCATAATGATGATGTGCGTGCCTTTCGAATGCAAAAGGTACGGTCATGCTGGGAACGTGATTATATGGAATTTAAACCGAAAATAACCGAAAAGGTTTGGAATCAGAAACTTGAAAAAGAATTGGCGAAAAAGTGGGAAAATGAAAAACTTTATGCTTTTGATAAAAATAGCGATAAGAAAGTCTTTAGCATAGACACTCCGCCTCCCTATCCGTCGGGCCGCCCATGGCACATAGGGGCTGCGTCACACTACTCGCAGATAGACATGATTGCGAGAACCGCGAGAATGACGGGGCATGAGGTTTTTTTCCCAATAGGCATAGACAGGAACGGCCTACCCGTTGAGATGTACGCGGAAAAAAAATATAATATAAAAATTCATGAAACTCCGAGAGAAAAATTTGTAAATCTTTGCATCACGGCGCTGGACGACCTCGAGGCGGAAATGCTGACGATAATGAAGGACATGGGCTTGAGCGGCGATTTAAAAAATTATTACAGGACGGATTCCGAAGAATACAGGGCATTGACGCAGGCCACGTTCATTGAGCTCTGGAACCGTGGACTCGTGTACGAAGACACGAGACCGAACAATTATTGCCCCGAATGCGGGACGACGATAGCGGATGCTGAAATAATTTACAAAGAGCTTCCGACAGAGCTCGTGTATGTTAAATTCAAAATCAAGGAAACTGGAAAGAACTTGGTAATAGCGACAACCAGACCCGAACTGCTCTGCGCATGCCAGGTTGTCATGGTAAACCCCAAAGACGCTAGGTACGAAAATCTGAAAGGAAAGCACGCGATCGTTCCCATATATAATAAAGAAGTTCCGATCATAGCGCATCCGTACGTTGACATGGAGTTTGGCTCAGGGGTTGTCATGATTTGCTCTTACGGCGATTATGGCGACGTCAGAATATTCAGGGAGCTTAACCTGAAAGAAGTTATAGCAATAGACAAAGACGGGAAAATGACAGAAGCGGCGGGAAAGTACGCTGGACTGAAAATTTCGGAAGCAAAAAAGAAAATAATCGAAGATATGGAAAAAGAGAATCTCGTGGAAAAGAAAGAAAATATAAGACACAGGACTCCGATGTGCGACAGGAGCAAGACGCCGATAGAGATAATACCAATGAAGGAATTTTATCTGAAGCAGATGGATTACAAAAAAGAGATAAAAGACATCGCAAAAAAATTGAAGTTTCACCCGGAATGTCACAGGCAAATACTTTTAGACTGGATAGATTCCGTAACAATAGATTGGCCCATATCAAGAAGAAGGGTATACGGGACCGAGATTCCGATATGGTACTGCAAAAAATGTAAAAAACCAAACCTGCCGAAGCCGGGAAAATACTACAAGCCGTGGAAAGATGACCCGCCGTTCAGGAAATGCCAACACTGCAATTCCGATAACGGGTTCATAGGAGAATGGCGCACGTTTGACACGTGGATGGACTCAAGCATTTCGCCCCTGTTCATTTCAAAATACAAAAAAGACGACGAGTTCTTCAAAAAAATATTTCCGATTACCATTAGACCGCAGGCAAAGGATATAATAAGAACATGGCTCTTTTATACCTTGTTAAGGTGTTACCAATTAACCGGAAGGAGCACCTTTGAGCATGTGTGGGTCATGGGATACGGCGTCGACGAGACAGGAGAAAAAATGAGCAAAAGCAAGGGAAATGTAATAGACCCGCTCCCCATACTAAAAAAGTACGGTGCCGACTGTTTCAGGCTATGGTCCGCCTCGGAGTCAAGCCTCGGTTCCGATTTTCGATGCTCTGAGGAAAAAATAAAATCAAATGGAAAGTTTCTTACAAAATTATGGAACGTATCGCGCTTTATATCGATGTTTCCGCAACCGGCGGAGCCAAAGCTCACGGCCACCGATGAATGGATTCTCTCCGAGCTGAACGAACTGATAAAAAAATGTTTATCCGGTTATGGGGAATTTAATTTTTTCACGCCAGCGACAGAAATCAGGAATTTTGTGTCGAATCTCTTTGCCCCGCACTATATGGAAATGGTAAAGCAACGGTGCTATGGAATCGGGTTCGGAAAAGAAGAACGGGAGGCGGCGTGGCACACCCTGCATCTCGTGCTGAAGACATTGCTAAAACTCTCCGCGCCCATCATACCGTTTATCACCGATTATATTTACAGAGAATTGTACGGGGCATGCGTCCACAAACAGAGAATGCCGAACATAACAAAGGAATACAAATTACAAAAACTTACAAAAGAAATAGAAAAGTTTAATATGAAAATATGGAAAATGAAAAAAGACAGGAAATTGAGCCTCAAATCGGAAATAAAAATCGGGATTCCAAAAGAACTAAAAAGATTTGAAAAAGATTTAATAGCAATGCATAATATAAAATGATTGACTTTGCAGAGACCAAGCCAAATAATAAATAGTTCGCGTATTTTTTCTTTCAATGAGCTTAAATATTTTTAACTTCTTAATTTTAACCAAATGATTTAAATTTTAACGCAACCGTTTTTCTTATACGAAGGCAGGTGAAGGATTCAAATAAAAATTGATGCATATGCACAAAGTAAAGGACATAAATCTGGCAGAGCAGGGAAACCTAAAGATAGAATGGGCAGAGCAGAGAATGCCGGTTTTGATGGGGATAAGAAAAGAGTTTGAAAATGCAAAACCGTTAGAGGGGATTAGAATAGGGTGCTGTTTGCATGTAACAAAGGAGACGGCAGTATTGGTCAAGACCCTGAAAGCCGGCGGGGCAGATGTTGCATTGTGCGGAAGCAATCCGTTGTCAACCCAGGACGACATTGCCGCTGCTTTGGCAAAACAGGGGATAAAGGTATTTGCGTGGAGAGGCTTGAACAACGAAGAGTATTACGAGTGCATAAATAATGTTCTTGAAATCAAACCACAGATTACCATGGACGATGGCGGGGATTTAATTACGACCATACACTCAAAGAGAAGGGACTTGATAAAAGATGTCATTGCCGGCACAGAAGAAACAACCACCGGCGTTATAAGATTCAGGGCGATGGAAAAAGATAATGAACTGAAATATCCGGTTATCGCGGTGAACGATGCGGAGTCAAAAAACATGTTCGACAACTATTACGGTACTGGAGAAAGCGCGTTGCACGGAATTATAAGAGCAACGAACATTTTATTGCCGGGAAAAAATGTGGTCGTGTCCGGATACGGCCATTGCGGTCAGGGCGTGGCGAACATGGCAAAGGCTATGGGCGCCCACACCATCGTGACAGAGGTCGACCCGGTGAATGCCCTGAAAGCGTATTATGACGGCCACGACGTCATGACGATGGACGAGGCGGCTGGCGTCGGCGACGTTTTCATAACCGTGACCGGATGCAAAGATGTTATCAGGGAGGGACATTTCAGAAAAATGAAATCTGGCGCGATACTCAGCAACGCGGGGCACTTTGACGTAGAGATAGACGTAAAGAGTTTGAAAAGAATCGCGAAATCGGTGAGAAAAATAAGAGATTGCGCGGAGGAAATAATGCTCGAAGACGGAAAAAAATTGTATCTGCTCGGAGAAGGCAGGCTCGTCAACCTCGCGTGCGGAGAAGGTCATCCGTCAGAGGTGATGGACCAGTCATTCAGCCTTCAGGCGCTTTGTGCAGAATACATATCAAAAAACAAATTGGATGTAAGGGTTCATAAAGTTCCGAAGCCGATAGACATGAAAGTTGCCAAACTTAAACTGAAATCGCTCGGCGTTGAAATAGACGAACTTACACGAGAACAAAAGGCCTATCTGTCGGGGTGGAAAGAGGGAACGTGATTGAAATGAGGGAAAAGAAGCGCATGCCATTCTAGAGGAGAATCACAAAAAGAAAAAATTATTCTTGTCGGGAGAGAAATCCCGATTATGGGTCATTGTTTGGCGGGAAAATTTCTCCGATGGGCATAAAAATTGTAATTGAGTCCGTCGAAAGGATATTGAGAATCTTAAATGCCACCGGGAAACAGAACCGCAAGTAATTTTAACAAATGTAAGGAATGGGTTAAAAGATGTCGTGACTCCTATAAAACGAGGAGTTAAAACGGCTAGAAGGAATGTTACTTTGAAGGTTGATGCATCTCTTTATGAGAAGTTTAGAAAATATTGCAAGAAAAAAAGTTTGATTATTTCAAGGCGGTTTGAGATTTTTATGGAAAATCAGTTAAAGAAAGAGGAAAATAGTTGGCGTGAAAATAGAAAAGCTAACGGATGAGCAAATTGGATTTATTATTGAGAGATTGAAAGAGGGCAAGCGGGAAGTTGAATTGGGTTATTTTGGAAAGGAAAATATTAGTATAATCAGTTATAAAATTATGGTCGGTGCTTTGCGGGGGGTTAATGGGTTTGGAGAAATAAAAAATAAAAATTATTAAAAGGAATAAATTTATGGGTAATTGAAAATGAAACACAATAAAAAAGATATTAAATTAAGAGTTATTGAATTATTAAAAAAGATTTTCCAAATCGAATCAGAGGATTTAGATTTTGAAATATACAAAATACTGAATTTTAAAAAGAAAGAGATCAAAAATTTTATTAATAAACAACTTATTGAGGAAGTTAAAAACCAACTTAAACTTTTAACTGAGGGAGAAAAAGCTAAAAAGAAGAAAGAACTTGAGAAACTAAAAAGAGATATTATAGAAAATTTTGGTGAAAATGCTTTTAAGAATGGGGAATTAAAAGATGAATTTAAGAACACTCCTAAAGGTAAGGAATATACAAAGAAATTAGAAGAAATAAAAAGAATAAAGATTTCTGAAGAAACGGAAAAAGATATTTACAATCATATCATAAACTTCTTTTCGCGATATTACGATAAAGGAGATTTCATAAGCAAAAGAAGGTATGGGAAAAACGAGAAATATGTGATTCCTTATAATGGGGAAGAAGTTTTGTTGTATTGGGCAAATAAAGACCAGTACTATGTAAAAACTACGGAATGGTTTAAGAAGTATGTGTTTAAAGTTAAGGGATTAACTGTTAATTTTAGAATCATTGAAGCAGAACAAGAAGTTGGAAATGTTAAAGCACAGGAAAAGAAATTTTTTATCTTAAGTCGCAATAAAATCCCTGAACTAAAAGATAATACACTTAATATATATTTTGAATTTAGAGCATTAAATGAAGAAGCTAAAAAACATTTTAGAGAGAGGATTAAACAAGATGACCTTAATAAAGCATGGATAAAAATCTTGGAAAAACATCTAATCAAAAAACATGGTAAAAAAATAAAAGGATTATTTGAAAAAGAAAACGATAAAACAATTTTAGAAAAGCATTTATTTAGATACACTCGAAGAAACACTTCTGATTATTTCATTCATAAGGATTTGAAAGGATTTTTGGAAAGAGAGCTTGACTTTTATATTAAGAAGATTTAGAGAATGTAAATGAAGAGAATCTGGCACAAAATCTTTTGAAAGCAAAAGTAATGAGAAAGATTTCTGAGAAAATAATTGATTTTCTAGCACAAATAGAAGATTTTCAAAAGAAGTTATGGGAAAAGAAAAAGTTTGTTATTCAAACTGATTATGTTATCACTTTAGACAAGATTAAGGAATATGCAGGAGAAGAGGTTTTAGAGAACATTCTGGATGAGATTTTAAACAATGATAAGCAATTAGAAGAATGGAAAGAGCTGTTTGAGATTGATGTTAAGAAAAAGGAAGATTTGATTTTGAATAATAATTTGCATGGAAAAGAATGGAAAAAATTGCCAATTGATACAAAGTATTTTGACGAGGAGTTTAAGTGGAAGCTATTGGTTGCTCTGAGTGAAAAATTACCAGAAAATAAAGGTTTTGACGAGATTTTAGATGGAGTTTTAATAAAAAGCGAAAACTGGCAGGCGTTGAATTTGCTTTTGAATAAATACTATGAGAAAGTCCAGACAATTTATATTGACCCGCCATACAATACAGGAAGTGATGAGTTTTTGTATAAAGATAATTATCAGCATTCTTCCTGGTTAACCATGATGGAAAATAGATTGTGGTTGGCTAAAAAATTAATGAAAGATAGCGGGGTTATTTTTACAAACATCGGAGATTTAATTCCACAAATGGGCGAAAGTTATAGATTGCAGACACTTCAACACTCAATATTTCCCATGAGATTTGGAAACTTAATTTGGAAAAAAAGAGGTGGAATAGGTAGTTTTTCTGAGAAAAATATGACGGAAAATCATGAATATATCACGGTTTTTGGGCGTGAAAACAGCTTTCTCTATCACAATATTATAAGTGAATCAAAGTTGAGAGAGTATAAATACAAGGATGAAAGAGGGCCTTATAGATGGATGGGTTTAGTAGGACCTAGTCAGCAAACTAAAGAGAGAAGGCCAAATCTTAATTACGGAATTTTATATGATAAGGTTAATGATAAAATTGTGGGTTTTGAATATTTTGAAAGAGGTAAAAAAATACAATATTTCTTTGATGAAAAACATTCTAAAAGATTAGTTCCTATCTGGTTACCTGGAAAATCCACATGGCTAATCAGTAAAGAAGTGGTTGAAAAATACTATAAACAGGAACTGATAAAAGTCTTTGTAAAGAAAAATGGAAAATATGAGGTAAGGATAAAAAATTATCTATACAAAGAGAACGGTATGATTGATGGCGACTTACTTAAAAGTATTCTTTTAGATAATGGCATGCCAATTGGTATGAATATAGAAGCTACAAGAGAAATAACATCATTGTTTCCTTACTTAGCAGAACTAATTAGAATAATGAATCCTAAACCAGTTTCTTTAATTAGAATACTGATTTATGTTTCTACAAAAAAGGAGTCTGATATAATTCTCGACTTCTTCGCCGGCTCTGGCACTACCGCCCATGCAGTAATGAAACTTAACAAAGAAGACGGTGGAAAAAGAAAATTCATTTTAGTAGAAATGGCAGATTATTTTGATACAGTTATTATCCCAAGAATTAAAAAAGTAGCATTTTCTTTTAACTGGAAAGAAGGAAAACCACAAGATAGTGATGGAATTGGTGTTTTCTTTAAGTATCAAAAATTAGAACAATATGAAGATGCTTTAGAAAACATAGAATTTGAACAGAAAACTCTTCCGGAGTTTGAAGATTATTTTGTTAAATACATGCTTGATTTTGAGACAAAGAAGAGTAAAACTTTCTTGAACATAGATGAAATGAAGGATCCGTTTAATTACAAACTTAAGATTATTGAAAACTATCAAACAAAGGTTGTTACTGTTGATTTGGTTGAGACATTTAACTACTTGCTTGGGTTAGAAGTCAAGAAGATAAAAGTGATGAATAAAAACGGAAGAAAATATGTTTTTGTTTTTGGAGAAGTGAATGGACAAAGTATTTTGGTAGTGTGGAGGTCAATAAAAGATATCGATTGGAAAAAGGACAGGGATTTGATTGAGGGTATTAAAAAAGAGCTTAGTCCAGATGAAACATACATAAATGGAGATTCTGTTGTAAGAGGGTTTAAGCAGATTGAGAGTGAGTTTAAATCTTTAATTTTCGAAAAGGTGAGCTAAAATGGATAAAGAACATATCTTACTCGAATTAATTCATACAAAAGTAAATGATAAGGAAAAGATGAGCCCGATCCAAATAATGAAAGCAATGTTTCTTCTAAAAAAAGAACTTAGTCTATCAGATGAAGAATTTTATAAATTTGAACCTTATTTATATGGTCCTTGTAGTTTTGAAATATATAGTAGTCTGGAAAAGCTAGAAAAGGAAGGATTTATTGAGGTTGTGCCTTCTTCTTTTAGATGGAGATATTACAAGATAAGTAAAAAAGAAAGAAAATATATTGAAGAGATTATTGGAATAATTGACAAGCAAATTTTGGAAAAAATTAAAACCGTAAAACAAATGGTGCTTTCTAAAAGTTTTATAGAATTGCTTTCTTATGTGTATAAAAAATATCCTGAATACGCTAAAAATAGTATCATAAATATCGAGGTGTTGGAAAAATGACATTGGTAATTGCGTTGGAGTGTAAAGATGGAATAGTGATGGCATCCGATGGTCAAGCTACTGCTGTGTCTTCGGGAGGACCAATTCGTCAGAAATGTGAAAAAATATCGGAACTTCATAAAGGTATTTTGCTTGGAGCATCAGGAACTGTAGGTATAATCCAAAGATGTAGGAATGAAATTAAAAAATTTGCAAAAGAAATTGCAGACCATGGGCTAAATTTTCCTCTTAAAGAAGAAAGACCAGATAGTAAAATTGAAGAAGTTATAATAAGAGATAAAATAAGACAGATTATATTTTCTATAAATAAATTCGAAAAAGAAAGACATAAAGAATTTTACGGAAGAGAGGAAGGGCATCCTGTAGCAGATATTCTAATAGCTTTTTTTGATAAAAAGGATGAAAAATTTAAAATTTGGCACGTAGGTTATGATGGTGGAGAAGAGTTATTAGATGAGTTTGGTTATGGATGTAGTGGAATTGGTGATACATTTGCATATGCATTTCTAAAAAACTTTTATTCTGAAAACATGACTATAGAAACTGGAAAAATTGTGGCATATAGAGTAATAAAAGAGGCTATAGAGATAGGAGCATACGGTCTGGGAGATCCTATTAGTGTATGGGTAATTACAAAAGAAAAATGTAGGCAGTTAGGTAAAGAGGAATTGACAGGGCTTGAGCATACTTATAGTATATGGAAAGATTTAGAAAATAGGACTTTTGAAAAAATTTATGAGGAAAAAATATGAAACTAGAAAAACACCTTGTCTTGAACAAATACTTCTTGAGTTTATTTGGATTTGAAGAGTTTGACGAATTTAGAGAAAAGCTTAAAAGCCATGAAGAAGGCTTTGATAATGAAGGTAGAAGCTTTTTCATAGACGCCATTATTGGATTAAGTAACCTAAAAATTTCACGGGAAGATTTGCTAAGATATGATAGAGCAATTAAGGAATATGTTGAAAAACTAATTAAAAACAGAAGACAATCAAACTTTAACTTAAAATATTTTCAATATCTAGCGGTCTTATTTACAGAAATTTTTTTGGAAAGACTTTATCATTATAAAGAGACATTTATTCAAGAAATAAACCAATTCATAGATGAATTTAATGAGAAAAACAAAACAGAAATTTCTCATTTTTCAGAAGAAGAACTTAAGAAGCTGGCTTTCTGGATGGCAACTGGTTCAGGTAAAACACTTATTATGCATATTAATTATTGGCAAATTCTTAAGCATTCAAAAGATTGGGATAACATAATTTTAATAACTCCAAATGAAGGAATGTCAAAACAACATTTTAAAGAAATGAGAAAAAGCGGAATTTCTTGTAAATTATACGATGGAAATATTGATAATTTAAAAACAAGAGACGGAGAAGTTTTGATAATAGATATACATAAACTTACAGAAGAAAAAACAGGAGAAGGAGTAACAATAGATATCTCTTATTTTGATGGAAAAAATTTGGTTTTTATTGATGAAGGTCATAAAGGACAAAAATCAGAAGAACAGAAATGGAAACAGTTAAGAGAGCAAATTGGTAGAAATGGTTTTATCTTTGAGTATAGTGCGACTTTTGGCCAAGTAATAGGAAAAAATAAAGATTTATTAGAGGAGTATGCAAAAGCTATTTTGTTTGATTACTCCTATAAATATTTCTATACAGACGGATATGGCAAAGATTTTTATGTATATAACTTGAAAGAAGATTTGTATTCTGAGAAATATACTGACTTGATTATAACTGCTAATCTTTTGTCATACTATGAACAACTAATGATTTATGAACAAAACAAAACTGAACTTAAAGAATATGGAATCGAAAAACCGTTGTGGATTTTTGTTGGAAGCAAAGTATCTGGGAAGGGGTTAGATTCTGATGTTATTAAAATAATCAAATTTCTGAAAAAGATCATAGAGAACAAAGAATTCTTAAAAGAAAATATAACAAAAATACTCAAAGGAGAATCTAAGTTAATAGACGAAGAAGGAAATGATATCTTTAAAGATAAATTTAGATACCTAAAGGAGAAAAAAGTAAATCTTGATGAAATATATGCAAAAGTATTTTGTGGTCAAGGTGTTCTTAAGTTATACGAAATTAAAAATGCAGATGGAGAAATTGGTCTGAGAGTTGGAGAAAAATATTTTGGTGTCGTTAATGTTGGAAATATAAGCTCTGTTAAAAAATTACTCAAAGAAATCGACATAGAGATAAATGAAGACAATTTTACAAACTCATTGTTTTTCGACATAAATGAAGAGAAATCATCTATAAATATTCTAATTGGCTCAAAAAAATTTGTTGAAGGATGGGATTCTTGGAGGGTTTCTTCTATGTGTTTATTAAATATGGGTAAAGGAGAAGGACCACAGATAATTCAGCTTTTCGGAAGAGGGATAAGATTAAAAGGGAAGGAGTTTTCATTAAAAAGGGGAGAAACTCCGGATTATTTTTTGAAAAATCTTCAGACCTTGTTTATATTTGGTTTTAACGCTGATTACATTAACGCGTTTCTCGAAATGATAAAAAGAGAAGAAGTTGAATATGAAGAATTAACAATACCTATAAAACTAAATCGTGAAAAAGAATGGAATAACAGAATTTATACAATCAAAACAAAAGATTTTGATTTTACAAATAATTTACTAGAATTGCTTGTGGATGATTGTATTTTAAGAAGCATGAAAATTGATATAAGACCAAAAATTGCTATAGCGCATGGATTGAGAACAGGCACGGCAGAAACAATGTCAGAAGAACCAACTTTTGAATTTTTGAAGTATGCGGATCATATTGACTGGGATGAAGTTTACACGGAAATTACAAATTATAGATTATCCAAGGGGTATTATAATCTTTTATTTACAAAAGAAATTTTAATAGAAATAATTAAGAGTAAAAAGTATAGATTTTTTGCCACAATAGAACAGATGCAATTAAATAATTTTTCTGATGTTGAAAAAATAAAGAATATTATTCTGGCACTTCTTAAGACCTACATAGACAAAATGTATAGACATGTGGAAAAACAAGAAATGATGAATAATTTAGTTGTGGAACCTTTAACTAAAAACAATGAAAACATAAACTTTGGAAACATCACACTTAAAATACCAAAAAATATGATTAGCGAGTTTAAGAGTTTTCTTCAAGATTTAAAGAAAATTTATGAAGAGGACGTTGATCTTGTACCCACCGTTCATTTTGACAGACACCTTTATACACCATTAATTATCTACAAAAAAGGGGGAGAAAATATAAAATCATCACCTGTAAAACTTAACAAAGGAGAAACACAATTTGTTTTAGATTTAAGGAATTATTTGATTAAATCCAGAGAGAATATCAAGAAAAAAGAGATATTCTTGTTAAGGAATCTGTCTAGAAGAGGAATTGGTTTCTTTAAAATAACTGGGTTCTACCCAGATTTCATCTTATGGATTAAAGATAAAGAAAAACAAAAAATAATCTTTATTGATCCTAAAGGAATAAGAAATTTAGGTAACTTCAATGATAACAAAATACAGTTCTGTACAGATTATATAAAAGAAATTGAAAAGATAATCAAAAAAGAAGTCGATGAAAAAACAGTTAAAGAGAAATTAGAGTTATTTGCTTTTATTGTGTCAGTATCAAAATATGACGAAATAAAAGATAATTTTGGTACAGGTCAACACACAAAAGAAGAATTTGAAGAACATAATATTATTTTCATAGAGGATATAAATTATATCAATAAAATGCTCAATAAATAAAAATTTATTTGAACTTGAAGACGAATCTATCCCATCCGCGTTAGGGGATAGATACATAAAAAATACTTATTACTTCAAAACACCCACAAATATATGTCCTGTATCTTCCTCTCCAGAAAGAACATTTGTTAGGAAATAATCTCCAGATGTGGGTTTTTATTCTATAGATTATTGGCGTAAAGGTGAGCATCATAAAAAAGGATCCTTTAATCTGGATTTCTTTTTGTGGAGGAAGAAGGATTTATAAAGATTTGTTTACAAAAGTAAATAAATATTTAAATATTTTTATTTACTAAAGTAAATAAGTGAAAAAAATGGAAAGGGAACAGATAGCGAGATATCTCCAGGGGGAATTAAGCAGAATGCCGGAGATGGCTGAAAGAATGACCAAAAAAGATGGGGTTTCATTTAATTACAGAAGCCTCTATTTCAGGCTAAAAAAGAGGGTCGATAATTTTTTGGGTGGAAGCGAGGAAAGGCTTGTGATAATGCCCGGGTTGAGGGGTGTTGGAAAAACCACCATACTGTTTCAATTGTATAACTATCTTACAAAAGAGAAAAGAATTGCTCCGGAAAGAGTGCTTGTTCTATTTGCGGATGAACTGAAAAAATATTTTGGTGCTGGAATTTCTGATGCAGTTAGAGTTTTCACAGAAGATATCAAAAGAACTGATCTGCCGTCACTAAAAGAAAAGACCTTTATCCTGATAGATGAAGCCCATTTTGACAATGAATGGGATCTGGGAGTTAAGATAATTTATGACAGGAGCAAAAATGTTTTTGTTCTCGCGACCGGTTCATCTGCCTTGAGCATGGAGATGAGCGCTGACGTTGCGAGAAGATGCACGAGAGAGCCCTTATTTCCATTAAATTTCTCGGAGTACTTAATTTTGAAATACAAATTCTTCCCAGAAAAAAACACGGCATTAACAATGAGAAATCTCATATTCAACTGCTCTGAAAATATCCCAAAGAAAGCTTCTGAGCTCTGGCACAGAATTAAAATAAAATCCATAAGAGAAAAGATCAATCTAAACAGGGAATTTGAATTCTTTTTGATGAGAGGGGGATTTCCCTTTGCTTTAACAGCAGAAGAAAAAATATATGAAAGAATAAACGGAATGATAGATAGAATTGTGGAAAAGGATATATTGTCACTGAAATCTTTCAGTTCGGAAACGAGAAATCTCATCACAAGGATAATCTATTTCTTGGCAATTCAGAAGCCCGGCGGAGTTTCGGATGCAAAACTTTCGCAAAGGTTTGGAGCATCTTCCAAATTGATAAGGGAAATTCTTGATGTGCTTGAAAAAACGCATCTAGTTTTTAGTGTTAAACCCTATGGAGGGGCTGGAAAATTAACAAGAAAGCCGTGGAAATATTATTTCCTGTCTCCATCAATTAATGCCGCAATAAGATATAAACTCGGCGTATTGGATGTTTTGGACAGAAATATGTTGGGAGTATTGGCGGAAAACCTTGCCGCATCAACATTTTTCAAAATAAAAGAAACTATGTATGAATATGGAATATTCTATGACCCGGAGAAAGAAGGCGTGGATTTTCTTATTCAAAAGGGAATAGATGAAATAATTCCAGTAGAGGTATCAATCGGAAAAAAAGGCAAGAGTCAGATAAAGAAGGCAATTAGCAAATACAAAGCAAAATACGGGATTGTAATTTCAAATGCGAATGATGTTAAAAAAGAAAACAACATAATTTATGTGCCCATAACATTTTTTTCATCTTAAATACCTCAATGGAGCTTCATGCGAAAGCTGGAAGCTGAATTGGGATATTGGCATAATTGAAGAAATCACGGCCTACCTTTGCAGAGGGTTAAGTGGTTGGCATGGAAGCGAAATACAAACTGAGGAAACTGCTGAAGCATTTGAGAAGCATAAGAGGCAGGCACACCGAGCTTGTGACGGTTTACGTGCCGAGCGGCTATTCCATAAACGAAATCATCAATCAATTGAAGCAGGAACAGGGAACGGCCGATAATATTAAGTCAAAGCAGGTCAGAAAAAACGTCACGACTGCTCTGGAAAAAATCACGCGTCATCTTCAATTGTATAAAAGGACGCCAGAAAACGGATTGGCCATATTCTGCGGGAATGTATCCGAGAAAGAGGGCGTGCCAGACATAGAGTTAAAGGCTATAGAACCCCCGGAGCCAATAAAAGTAAAACTTTACTGGTGCGACCAGATTTTCAGGCTGGAGCCGCTGGAAGAACTTATAAAAGAAAAGGAAGTTTACGGGCTAATCTGCATGGACAAGAGCGAGGCCGACATAGCGGTTTTGAGGGGAAAGAAAATACAGCCCGTCACTCATATGGAATCCATTGTCCCGGGAAAGACGCGTGCAGGGGGGCAATGTCTTTTAGAAGATACTTTAATTCAATTAAGTAATGGTGAAATCGTAGAAATTAAAGACGTCCACAATCCAATGACAGTAAAGAGTATGGGGCTTGATAAATTTTCGTTAAAAGATTCTCCAATATTAAATAAATGGGATGTTAATAAATACAGTTTATATAAAATAACTACAAAATACCCGAGAATAGAAATATGTGCTTCAAAAGACCATGTTTTTTTTGTATGGGGAAATAAAATAATTAAAAAGGCGTCGGAAGAGTTGTCAGTAAATGATTATTTGCTAATACCGGAAAAAGTTGATGTAAGTAGCGAAACTCAATACCTGAATTCTATTATGTACTATAACTCTTATTGCATTTCCAAACAAGGTGCGGAACTAATCAAAAAACTGAGAACAGAAAAAAAACTGTTACAAAGACAGCTTGCAAAAAATATCGGAGTGACACAAACCGCTATTTCTACAATAGAATTATGTAAACGTAATATAAAAAAAACTTTCCTAAAAAAATTATGCAAAGCCCTTAACATAGACCTTTCTTTATTCATAACAAAATATTGCAAGCCGTGCTCTAAAATTACATTGCCATCGGTTCTCGACGAAAATACTGCCCAGATATTGGGGTATTTTGCCGGCGATGGCTCCAGAGAAAAGGAACGAATAAGTCTTTACGAAAAAGACAAAAGAACTATCATATATTATGAAAAGCTAATAAAGAAAAAATTTGGAGCGAACACCAATCTGAGATTTAGAAATAAAAAAAATTATTATGTCCTGAGAATATACGGAAAAGCTATTGTAAATTTGATTAAGAATGAATTTCCTGAAATAGTCAATGCGGCCAATACCGAAGTCCCGAAAAAAATACTTAAATCGAAAAATAGCATCTTGGCATCTTTCTTGAAGGGACTGTTTGATGCGGATGGGTATGTAAGTTTGTATAGAGGTATGGGGCTTGGTATAAATAATAAAAAATTTGCTAATCAAATACAACTTTCTTTATTGAGATTTGGGATATTATCGTCTCTATACGAATATGATAATAGAAGAAATCCTTATAGCAAAAAACATAGATTTACAATAAGTATAACAGAAAAAACATCGCTAAATTTGTTTTCTAAACTCATTGGCTTTAACGTTCCTTATAAAAGAGAAAAACTTGAAAAGCTTATCAAAAATAAAACGGGCAAATCTTCTACAAGGCAAATTGTGATATCCGGAAAAAACATAAGAAAAATTATAGAAGAATATGGATTAAATACTGCAAACTTCCCAAAGGTTACAAATTTCTTTAGGAATCAAAGAATGATGAGCAAACATGTATTTGAGAATTCAATATTGAAAGAATTAAAACCATATCCAGAATTATATAATAAATTAAAGTCTATACTTTCTTATAATTTGATTCCTGTTAAAATAAATAAAATAGAAAAAATTAGAAAGTCTGTAAACATGACGGATATCTCTGTAAAAAATCAAAACTTTATAGCAAACGGCTTGATTGTCCATAATAGTTCTCAGCGTTTCTCAAGGGTTCGCGAGGGCTTAAAGAACGACTGGTTCAAGCAAGTGGGCGAAATCGTTAACAAAACATTCGGCGGCGGGGGAAAAGAAGTTCGCGGAATTATACTGGGAGGTCCGGGCCCGATAAAAGAGGAGTTTCTAAAGGGCGATTATATTCAGACCGACATTAAGAAAAAGATAATCGGCATCGTTGATACAAGTTATACTGGGGAGTTTGGGCTTCATGAAACAGTTGAAAGGGGAAAGGACATGATCAAAGAGTCGGAAATAATAAAGGAGAAAAAAATTGTTCAAGATTTCCTTTCAGAACTTCAAAAGGGCGGGCTCGTTGTATACGGCATGAAAGAAACTCTCCGGGCATTGCGAAGCGGTGCCGTGAGCACTTTGCTGCTCAGCGAGGATTTGGAGCGCGAAGAAATAACGTATGAGTGCGCGTGCGGCGAGGGAAGAACAACAGTGAAAAAAGGCGAAACAATTACATGCAAAAAATGCGGGCAACGGGTAAAGGTAATTGACAGGAAAGAGTTGATAGACGTTCTTGAAGAAGAGTGCGAGAAATTCGGCACGAAACTCGAACTCATATCAGATGATACGCGGGAAGGGAAGCAGTTCAAGCAACTCGGAGGGATTGGCGGTATGTTGAGATATCTGGTGTAAATATTTTTGCAACAATAATTCTTTAGTGTGATTATATGGCAAAATTCAGAAAATTCAAACGATACAGAAAAAGGGAGTTAAAATAAAGGCTTGATTCAAATCTTAACGGGCAATCCGAAAAACCTAGCCGCGTTTTCTCCGCATGTCTTCCACACTTTTTCAAAATCCAATTTCCTGATCTCTGCAATTTTTTCCGCAACCAATTTTATCGACAACGGGTCATTCCTCTTGCCGAACCCAAACCATGGCGAATCGGTTTCCAGTAAAATATTTTCAATCGGCATGTCTCTCGCGATTTTCCTATGCGCTTTTGACGTTTTTATTATCGGTCCAATGGATATGCGCCATCCGTTTTCTATAACTCTTTGCAAAAGATTTTTTGACCCAAACATATGCATTTGCACGTTTCTGGCATCGCATTTTTCAAGAATTTTTATAGCGTCTTCAACCGCGTCTCTCGCGTGAATGACCAGCGGTAGTTTCAGATCTTTGGCGAGATTTATAAACTCAATAAAAAGTTCTTTTTGCTTTTCTCTCAATGTTTCATCTTTAACCCAGAAATAATCAAGGCCGCATTCCCCGATCCCGACAATGCTGCTTTTATTCTCCTTTATCCTTCCCATAAATTTATCTTTCTCTTTTTCCCGAATTTCTTTGATGAATTCCGGGTGAATGCCAAATGTGGCAAAAACGAAGTTTTTATATTTGTTTGTCATTTTAATTGTCAAATCAAAATCACTTGGATGAGCGCAGCAGGTTATCACCGCTTTCAGCTCTTTTTTACATTTTTCTATAATTTCATCCCTATCGGCGTCGAAATCCCTTTGCTCCAGATGACAGTGAGAATCTATCATGCCAACCCCTTTTAATCTTAAAACGGGCTTCGTTTGCATATCAATTTATTATTTAATACCTTTCCCATCCGATAAACTTTCTATCGATTAATTTTAATGCATATATAGATTGCAAACAAATAAAAAATATGCTTGGTGAAATTTCACAATTAATATATCATATAATTTTTACCATCGTATATAATACCGCATCTACTTTGGTAATCGTACTAAACGACATGCTTCTTATTTTCAAAATCGCATTTACATCTCCAAACACGCTTCTCGGGGTTCTGATAACAAGCGTTGTTCTATCAGCCGTTATTATAGGCCTGTTTAAGTTTGGCCTCAGTTCTGTGAAAATAATTTTTATAGGATTGGCGCTGCTGTTCGTCATGATTCTTATTTTATTAGTTTTTTTGTAAGCTTATTTCCAATGCTTAAAGAAATATTCACTTCTCGCCGAGCAAAACGGCATTTATAATTCCGTGCTGCCCCGGGCGGGACGTCACCACAGCTTTGCCCAATTCCGTCTCTATGATACACCCCTTTGTAATTACGTTTTGCCTTGTTAAATGCGGATTTGCATAATTTTCGATGACGGACAAAATCTTAGCTCTTTTGGTCTCTTTGCCAACGGTTATATTTGCAAAATTTTCCGATAATAGAGAAATTTTAACATTCCCGCCGGTTGCTCGTATCTTTCTGATTTTCCTTTTTTCAATTTTAGTTGGGACGAAATCCCTGCCCCTTTCTCTCTTTTTCTTTTTTGCGTTTTTTTTCAGCCGACCTCCAGTCAATTTTCTTTTTGATTTTCTTTGCCATAATGTCATAAATCATCAACCGATTAAAGATAAATTATTTTAAATCATTGAATATCTAATGATTTAAATACTTATCTATTTAAAATTTATTACAAATTTAAGTTAAGGTGTTTTGATTTGGAAAGACCTATCGATGTATTGAATAGTGCAAAAGGAAAGCGAGTGTTGATAAGACTAAAGAATGGCATAGAAATTTCAGGAATATTGCAAGCGATGGACCTACACTTAAACATGTGGTTAAATGAAGCCGAACAGTTAACGAACAGTGAAAAAACGAAGCTCGGTACAGTTTTGGTAAGGGGAGATAACATTCTTTTCGTATCTCCGGAGTAGCTCACTTGCCTTTTATTTCATAGTTTCAAATACCAGTTAAAGCGAAGATAAATAGACAGTTGAAGTTCGAAAAACTTTAACTTAATGTGCGTTAAGTTAATTTTCAAAACTTTCTGATTTATCTCGGTAAATCTAAATATCTCATTTGTTTTAATGAGCCGCGAGGTAATTTTATATGACAAAAGGAACGCCGTCTTTTGGCAAGCATAACAAAATAATTCATATAAGATGCAGGCGTTGTGGTAGGCATTCATATAACATAAAAACCAGTATCTGCTCCGCTTGTGGATTTGGCAAATCAAAAAAACTGAAAAATGAAGCATGGAAATGGAAAAGTGTTAACAGAAACAGAAAATACTGATTCTCATTTAAGATTTTAATTTATTTAAGTAGGTATATAAATAACATGGGCCTGTAGCTCAGTCTGGTAGAGCGTTCGAATTTATGGCGATGCTCTTAACCGAACGGTCGCGGGTTCGAAATACCTTTTCTTTTTAGAAAAAAGAAAAGACTCTCGGAAAATCGCAGGAGGAGTTCAACAAAAGAAAGATAAAATAATTGAACTCCGACGAGAACGGAGAAAAAATTCAGGCGAAACTTCGTTTCGCATATGATAGGAAAAGATTCAAATTAGGAAAAAATATCTTGTTAAAAAAATAATATACGCGAGCGGAGCGAGCCTGAATTTCTCTCTTTCCGATAGTCTTTCTCTCTTTTTAAGAGAGAAAGGTATAACGAAAATCCCGTCGGGCCCATTAAAGAGTTAAAAATTAAAAAGTCATATATGCTACTATGAACTCGACATTTTCAATAATACTGACGTGTTTTCTTGTTTATGGTGCAATAATAGTTGCATTGAACGTTGGCATCAGCGAGGATTTTATATTATATAATTTTGGATTTTCCGGAGACAATCTGTTTGCAAGGCCATGGACATTAATAACATCGATTTTTTTGCATAAAGATATTGACCATCTCGTGTCAAACATCTTTGTTCTGATGTTCTTTGGAACCGCGGTTGAAAACGAACTTGGAAAAAGAAAAATGCTTTTAATATTTTTCTTGGGTGCGATAGTCGGAGACTTGTTTTCATTATTTGTTTACCCGCCTCATGTTATATTAATCGGGGCGTCTGCCGGAGTTTTTGCATTGATTGGCGTTGGGATGCTTATCAGACCTCTTGATGTGTCACTTTATCCGTTTCTTGTTCCAATACCCCTTGGTTTGCTTGGGATACTTTATGCATTTTACAATACAATAGGTTTTTTATTTGGAACTGGCAACGTATCTTATATTGCCCATTTTGGCGGTTTGTTTACGGGTCTTTTATTCGGCTTTCAATATGGGGGATTGAAACACGGGTTGAAAATACTCTTTATCATGGCTTCAATTATGATATTAATACCACTTATATTCTTTCTTTTATTCTGAACGTTTTTAACTCGCGCCAATAGTTAATAGAATGGAGACGACCCGTGCGCATCAAAAAAATTATTCAACGATTACCGGAACTCTGACAGAAACTCCTTTTAACAATTCCCGCATTTTTGATATCTGACCTTCAATTATAGAAATTCTTTTTGTAAGCTGTTCAATATACTCGCGAGTAACTGGCGCATGTTTTTTTGAGATCGTATTCATAATTTCTGAATGTAGTTCGGCGTATAAGTTATTATATAAATTATTTTTATAATTATCAAGGAAGTTTTTGTCTGGCAAAGATTCAAATTTTTTATCGACTATTCTTGAGAATTTCCTTAAATTGTCTGTTAATAATTTTGCTGACCGATCGTATACGCTATTTTCTACGATATTAATTTTATTGTTTAACTTATCCAACTCTTTTCCGATGTTTTTTATTTTATTTATTTCTTCTCTTTGCTTTTCAATCTCGTTCACCGAAATCTTGTCAAGTTTTTCTTTATTATCAATTATTTGGGTTTTTAGATTCTCCATCATTTCATTGATTTTTTTGACATTATTTCGAATGTCGTGATTAGAATTTTTTATAATCTCATATTCTTTTATAAAATTAGTAAATTTATTTTCATTTTCTGTTTTAATGTCATTGACAACCTGCCTGATTTTCTCGGTCTTCTTTGACAAGTCGACTGATGTTTGAATAAGAGTTTCTATTTCATTTCTATTGTTCTTTACATTTTTAGTCAAGGTGACGAGATTTTTATCGGTCATTTCTCCAAATGTTTTCAATTCGTTTATTTTTTCATT
>Ga0190306_1000030_pt1 | contig 62400 bp, 43 predicted proteins | sample 48700734_MG_FD_161657 | JGI IMG/M metagenome (GOLD analysis project Ga0190306, IMG submission 161657) | Hydrothermal vent sediment bacterial communities from Southern Trench, Guaymas Basin, Mexico - 4870-07-3-4_MG | ecosystem: Environmental > Aquatic > Marine > Hydrothermal vents > Sediment ... | reverse complement strand
CCAGATGGCGTCATAATGTGTGTGTGGCACGAGATAAATAGTATCTTTCTCTTTACCATTCTCTTTTGTCTCCTTCCCCTCTTCTCTCGTCATCTTCATCTTAATGAAATAGGAAGTATGGATGAGAAAATAAAAAGGTTTACTATAAGAGAAAGGGAATTTTACATGATATGAATATGAAATATAGTCATTCCAATAATGAATCGCAACTAATAAACCACGAGATCCCGGGAGATTAGTACAAGAAATGGATAATATAATGCTGAAAAGGGATTTCTATTATTGCTCTCACGTGAAATAAACCCTTTCAGGGTTTTCGGGGACGTGGGCAGAGTCCACGATGTGTAATCTTGTGGTTACTTTTCGGAAATACTATAATCTCCGATAGCCTCATAGAGGCTCTTCTGCCTATCATTACGCCTTTTGTGCTCGTAGCTCCTCTGCTCGTCTATTATGTGTATTACAGTATGACCCCGTTCGGTAAGTGCATCGGCAATGAACCTGCGATGACAGCGGAAGAAGAGAAGTTCTGCACACATGATTGCAACATTTCTTGATGTTGCGAGCTGTTCGAGACGGAGCAATCCCTTCTCAAAATCTTCTGTTCTCATGTATTGCTTGTAACCACCCGTTCGGTAGCCACCAAGCTCAATAATGTGATTATATTCGATACCACAGCGATTCAAAGTCTCCTTTAGAACCTCCTGCTTGAAATGCCTGTGCTTGGAAGTGGGGAATCGCCTCACATCCGCTATTACCTCTATCTTATATGCCATAAGCAGATGTAAAAACTCCTCTATACTCCTGTTACTCGTTCCAACAGTCCATATCTTCAATTTTAATCACTATGATGCTGATGCCGTGATATAACGGTGCCAAGCCCCCGCTCGCCCCTCAATGCCCGCTTTACATAGCCCTTTCGACCACTCAGTATCTCACATTCTATACCCATCTTCGCAATCTCCAATAGCTGGTACACTTTCTCACGCATTCCTCCTGTGACATCAATAGAATATGATTCACCAAGGCATGAGTCCAGCTCCTGCTGCTTGAGATTCTCGATTGTGATCTCAGGGATAAGTCGCGCTTCATTATCAAGCATAGGGTCCGAAGTGTAGACTCCACCGACCTGCTCAAAACACAGTACCCGGGCTGGTCGTATATAATTACAAAGATGCTTCAGAATTTGTTCAGTGGATATAACCGTGCAGCCCCTTACATCATCGAATACACAGTCACCAAAGACCACGGGGATGAATCCGTTCTTTATAGAACTCGCTAATGGCTCGAAGAAGATGCGTGCTATTTCACCATCCACAGCCATGCAACACGCTGATGGCTGAATGGAGACGGCATTAAGTCCATAGTCTATCATTAAATCCACTATAATTCTGTTCAATGTTGATGCTGAATTCTGACACAATGCAAAACCGCGTGCGCTGGCAGCATGAATAAGTCCTTCGGCGGTTCTAAAAGCTTTAGCAATTGGATGCGGAAATGAGCCACCGCCATGCCCTACGAGTAAATTCAATTCTGATTCGCTATCAATCACTTCTTTTAACTCTTTCACTACTCTCTTTAAAGTATCATAGTTTATTGTGTGTGGTGCATTCTTATCTGTAATTAATGAACCACCTAACTTGATGAAGATGGTCTTCCCTGATATTTTTTCCAGCATGATGATAAAAATATAAAAAAATCTTCCTTAATTTATAATTTTATAATTATACCCGTGAGGGTGTGGGGTGTGCGGTGTGCTCTGGGCTTCTCGTTGGTGCTCTCGAACGTCTGAGATTCCCGAGAGTATTCACTATATTCACTATCAAAGTGCTGGATACAACGCTTTCAGTTCCTTCTGGATGTTCTCAAAGTTCCAATCAATGTATCGCCTTTAGCCCTTGAAAGAGAGCATCGCCATTCGCTCATCAGCGAATTTCTCTGTATAACTTAAACTTATATGGTAGATGTTCATACCAGTTCACCACTTTTTATGTCCAGAAACCACATCCCATTCACATGCACTCGCTCCAGCTCACTCGCATTTATTTTTAGCCTGCGCTTGAATATCGGTCCGTCAAGCACGAAAGTATGATACTCGCCTGATTCGCCACACAGATTGAAGTTGTAATTCTTCAGCTCTTCGATGAAGGATTCGTCAAATCTCCTGCCCAGCCATTCCTCTTTTATCCGCGTCGCAACTACTATAGCTTCAAAGCCTTCTTCTATGAACTCCTGCACTATATCCTCAGGGTCGCGCCCCCAGAGCGGTATGACAGGTTCTATTTCGAGCTCACTACAAATTCGTTCCACCCATTCGCGGTGTTCAATCAGGTCAATATCGCCAAAGACGCCACCTTGCACACCTTCGAGCTTTAACTCGCTCACAGCTTGCTTGAATTTACGCTCATAGCCCGCCCATGATGCATTCACCTGAACCATTGGTATCCCTATTGCTTCTGATTGAAGTTTCAGTAGAGGAGAGCGAGTACCGTGTGCTCTCTCACGCTTACCATCCTCAGCTAAGAAGTTCAGGAGATGCGAGACCTCAAACCTGCCGTCAAGCATTGCTCTGTAACATGCTAAACAGCTATCCTTACCGCCACTCCAGGAGCAGAAAACGCGCTTAGCCATATTCTCATTCTCGCTATTTCGTTTCATTATTTGCTTCCCTTCGCCGTGCTTGTGCCTGCCGGTACATACACCATTCCACCGCTTTTCGTTTTATATATCCGCCCTATTTCACCCACAACTTCCGTTTGCAGCGTCTCATTCATCATATCCAGCTTCTCGATTCGCTCTCCGCTCTTAACTATCACTTCCATGTTCGGCTGACCCGGGTTCTTCACTATTGTCATATCTGTCTGTGTCAGCACTTCAGGTATGCTGAGATACATCAGCAGCATCACTATCACTCCGAGCGCGAACACCATCGCCACGTCGAACAGATTGGCAACGCCACTCAGCGGGTCGTCATCTCGTTCACCACGACCTCGATTCCCTCCCGATTCTTTCATGTATTTCATTTCTTATCACGATTCCTCCTGTGAGACCTTCTCTCTTTATAATATCCCAGATAAAATAGTGATATAATCACCAGAAGCAATAATAGTAAATACAAATACAGCGAGCCACCGCCGCCACCACCACCCGCAGCACCACCGGTTCCAAATGGATGCCCGATAACGTCCTTTACTGCTTTGACAATCGAACCCGTCTCATTTATCTCCATCTTGCCTCCAGTTCCACTCTCATTTCCGGTACCCGTGCCCGTACCAGTTCCACCACCGAACCCGCCACCTGTTCCTCCTCCTCCGCCTGGTCTTGGTCCCCAACCCTGCTTTATTGGTGGTGTCGGTGTCGGCAGCTTCATCTTTACCAGAATGTACGTCTCTTTCTCGTTGTTCGTCTCGTTGTATTCTTCTATATCATTATCCGGGTCGGCAACCGCTCTCAGAGTGTAGTTCCCTCGCGATTGTGGCGTCCATGAAGTTTCAGCTGTCCACGTTTCATTTCGTTCCAGAGATGGAATTTCCCAATCTCTTATCTTTGTTCCCTTCACCTCAAGGATAACGCTTATGTTCTTTGCATCTGCGCCGTTGTTCCGCACCTTCACCCTTATACTGCAGGATTCGCCAACCTTCGCATGAGCAGGTGCATCTATCTTCACTAATTCTATATCTGGCGGCTGTGGATAAACCGTCACTTCGGTTGACTTGCGATTGTTCGTCAGGTCGGCTTCATTCACGCCCTTATTCGCATTCACTTCCGCCTGCAACGTGTAATTCCGCGGTTGTGACACCTCAGGCGGCGTCCACCAGAATTCTACTGTCTTTTCATCACCTTTCTTTAGCGAATCCACCTCTTCATCATCTATTTCCCCCTCACCGTATTGCAAACTCAGAGAGAAAGTGCCATTTGCATCTCCTTCGCCTATGTTCTTAATTGTCACATTTATTGGTGTGGGCACACCAGCATATATCTTCCTGCCATGGTCATGGTCTTCCGGCGTTTCTATACTCTCAACAATAAGGTCGGGCAGGTGCTCAGGACCGTAAGCGAAGACTCTGCCTCCTCCACTGGTGTAGACTCTGCCGTTCGCAATCGCAACCGTTGAACCGCCGTATTCGGTGTGCCATATCTCCTTACCCCTCAGGGCACCGAGACACCACAGCCCCTGATATTCAAATGACGACATGCCACCACTCACAGGCTCGCCTACAAATACCTTCCTATCTATGGATACGACCGGCGAGTTCGTCCAGTAGCCGATATAATGTAGTAATCCTTTTTTGTCTACTTTAGTATGCACATCCCATTTCAGGTTACCGTTTGTGGCATCGAGACAGGCGACAAAAGTGTCCTCAAGGGTTCTACCACCACCGCCTGCCACATAGACATACCCGTCATCGAAAGGAGCATAAGCGGGCGTTGAATCGCTCGGGCGTTCACCCATTTTCCAGCGACGGTCCCACACACGTTCGCCATCCATCGCATCCACCGCATACACGCCGGAAGTGGTAGCACTCGAGCCGTAAGTGGTGATATAGACGTTTCCACCGACGACTGTTGGCGAGCAGAAAACGCTCGCAGGGTAGCTTCGTTTCCAATTGCGCTCGCCTGTCGCCTCGTCAACACAATATAGCTTGCCACTGTTAAAGCCCATATTCCCGCCACCGACGTATATATTGCCGTATCCCGCTCCAGGCGTTGACATTGCATATGCTTCATCCACACGGAACGCCCAGTCATATCCTCCTCCCCTATCCCAATCTTCAACGGCGATTATTCCTCCAGTATCATCCTGTAACCCGAATAGGCGATTCCCACCTTTATTGACCTTAGCCAGCGAGACGATATCCTCACCCGTGAATTTGTGTTCAGAACCCACTTTGTAGTACGTACGGTTATTATATGTATTGAAGAACACGGTGCCGTAAGCTGCGAGAGCACCTCCATTCACTGCGTTCACCGTCTCTTCCGTTCCTCCCGGATAATAATAGACGTTTGCATCTCCAGATGCTGCGTCTATCTCGTGAAGTGCAACCGCACCGACTGAATACGGATTAGCAACCATAGAATCCGGATGCTGAACCCAAACAGTAATAGTGCCTCTCATCGGTACGTATATCTTACCGTTGTAGTATGCCGGTGTTGCCCATGACATTTCGCCCCACTCACCTCTTGGATTCGATTTCCATTCAGTATTACCGGTATCTTCATCAAGACATGTTACCCAGCCCTTCCTGCCGTCGGTGCAGAGCACATATATCTTTCCGTTCGCAATAATGAGCGAAGAAGAGGGAACAGCTCCTATATTAGGGCTTGTCCATAGCAAATCGGGCGCGTTGGGGGTCGTAGACAGTGCGAATCCTGCATTCGCGTGGAATCCCTTCCATGATTTCTCTGTTCCTCTGTTTGAGATTGTGAACAGATTGGACTTTGCTTCGCCATAAGCGTCTTCCGCATACGCTTCTATTTTTATGCTGTAATCGTAGCCGTCCGCAACAGTTTTCGTGTCCCATGCGAATACGCCGTCGTTTTCCGTATTCTGAGCGATGACAACCCATTTTTTGCCTCTGTTCGGGCTATACCAGATGTCTATGCTGACTGGCTTTCTGAACGATGCGTTCCATCTTATCTCTTTCGTGCCTTTCCAGGTTTCGCCACCTCCTGGCGCAATTATCTCCACTGGTATTCGCTCATACACCCGCACTTTCCGCGTCATGTTGTTGTTTGTCTCATTCGCTTCGTAAAGGTCGTCGTCAGGGTCAACAAGCACCGTCAGGTTGCACTTGCCCACACGCTCCGGCTTCCATGTGAAACTCACCGATGTGTTACCGTAGAACGAAATATTCTTCTTGCCTATTACTTCGCTCTCGCTCTCATTCAGCGTGCAATTCTCGTCAGTATCAGTATCCGGGCAATGACCTCCACTTACGAGCAGTGTGACATTGAAATCGTCCCCCGCTCCACTTATGTTCACCCTTACACGGTTGGATTCGTTGTAGAACAGATGTGGTGGCGTATCCGCTGCAACAGGAATCAGGTCAGGCAGCACCACCTCTTTCTGTATGGTCACATTATTGTTCTGCTCGTCTCGTTCCGAGACTTCGTTACCGGAATCAACAAAAACACGGAGTTCATACCTGCCCGTTCGATTGGGTTTCCAGTGCAGTGTCGTGTTCAGCTTCTCTTCCGCACTTTCTGCGATCAATCTCTGCGTGTCCACGAGTGTGCCGTTCACGAACAGCGAGACATTAAATGCCGGGGCTATTCCGCCGGCATCCACAAATATGGGATTCGTAGCATTTGAATACAGCACTGGCACTTCCACTCTCTCCAGACTTACAAACAAATCAGGAAGACCTGCCCACACCATAACCGATTTAAAGTTGTTTCCCTCATCCGATTCTTCCACCTCATCATCACAATCAACCTTAACAGAGAGCGTATGCAATCCTTCTTCTCTCGGCTTCCATGAGAAGTTGAGTTCCGCTTCCCCCGAGATTCCGCTCACTCGCTTCTTATCAATGAGCTTATCATCTTCGAAAAAGGCAACATTGAACGCCTCATCCGTTGTTCCCCTGATATAAACATCAACGATATTTGTCATATTCACTAAGTTCGTCCTCGCTTTAATCTTATATGGCTTCAAATCCGGCTTCTTCACATCAACAAACATAGTTAGTGCGTTGTTCGTCTCGTCACTCTCGCTAATCTCGTTGAAATAGTCGCAGTAAACGGTGAGATTGTGCCTTCCCGGTTCTTCAGGACGCCATGTGAACGACACTTCTGTTCCGCCTTTTGACCACACCGAATATGCTCGCTTCGTCACAACAGGATTGCCATCCACAAGTAGCGAGACATTGAATACACCGCCGTTGTTATGTATTATACTGGTGACCGTGCAGTTCGTATGCACGTATGCACGAGCAGGTGGGTCCAAACGAACAGACTTCAAATCCACCTGCGGGCGCTCACGCAATACCTGAAACGCTACCGGATACGGCTGTCCATAGACTGCAGTTATCCTGGCTGCCTGCTCCATCGCATTCAAATCCTCCTTTAACAGGTAAACACGAAGATATTCACCAAATTCGGCATCATTCGCAATCCTTAACAGGTATTTCTTACTGTGGTCTTTATCCAGTATGGTCCAGCTTGTATTCGATTCGCTGACTGAAACAGTGACATTGGGCGAGAGCTCATACTCGCCATGCTCGTATTTCATGAACACCATGCGTAAATTCTCCGGCACTGTTCCGTTGTTCAATTCTTCTTTGTATGCAGTGGCATACAGCACAGGAAATAAGAACTCTTCATATTCTTTCTGCTGCTGCTTCTTCTTCAAATATTCCACTGCTCCCGCCGGGGGTTCGCGACCCCCTGCAACAAACGCCTGCACGACATTAGCAGTTGCAATTACTGAAGAATCGTTCTCAAAGCGAGGGAAACTGCCATCAGCATTTTGAACGCCTTTAAGGTAGTTCAAACCGCTCTTTATCGCTTTTGATATCGCATCTGAATTATTACCGGATGCAATGAGCGCCTGTATCACGATTGCGGTGTCACTCGCCCTGCCATTGGATACATAAGTGAAGTTCCATGAGCTATCTTCATTCTGCCTCTTCAAAAGGTCGTTGGTGACCGCATCTACCATCTCCCGCTCGTATTCGCCTGTGCCTGTGGACGCAAGTGCGAGCAGTGTGAGTGTATCCTCCCATGCCACATCTTCAACTTCTTCAGTTCCCATATTCTCGCCGTTATAATACTTCTTAATCATACCTTCACAGTTTATTCCACCGAAATCCATCGGGTTCTCGCCGGATGCGATAATTCCGAGTGTCCACGCAGACCATTCGCCTGCATTACGGAGCGAAATCGTGGTGCCATACCTGAAGCAGTCCCTTAACCAATCCCGCATTCTCTCCTCGAACCAGCCCGGCGTGGTCTTCCATTCTTTACTCCATGAATTATAATGTCGTGTTTCACCTGCATGATGCGGGTCTTTGCCCTGCGAATATACAGCCATCACGCAGAACGGTGGCGAGAGCTTATCCGTTGATGGTCTCACTTCTGCGGACACACCGCCTAATTCAAACGGAGGCTCATAAACCTTTACCTTGGCAGTGAGCTCGTTGTTCGTTTCGTTTATGTCCGTTATCTCAGTTGTGACATTCGCTTTTAACCGGTATTCGCCCGTTTCTTCCGGCGTCCAGCGGAAAGGCAAGTAGGTGCTAAGTACCTTCTCGTTTAAGAACCCGTCCATCTGAATGCTTTTATTCGCTATTTCATGCCATTCTCCATCTTCTTTACTTGCATAATACAGCGTCACATTGAACCGTCTCGGCACGATATCTTTCGTCACTCGCTTCAGCATCACATACACTGTATTGTTCCAGCCGGCGTAAATCCTGTTCGGAATGGTGAAGCCCTCCACACTCGCATCCATATCCACGCCATAAGGCTCAATCAATGGATAATGGTCCACCACAGGGTTTCCATAAGCAGGGTCTGGACTCGCATACCACTCATCCAGAATGCCATCGCCCTCTATATCATTCTTCCCGTAGCATCTTGCCCATGTATCTGCCCAATAGTTACAAATACCAGAAGCACTAGATTCCCTTCCTCCCCCTGTCCAAACTAAGCTTGTGAAGCATATATCGTCCTCGACACAAACACGCTCAGGTACCTCATCCGGTCCCGTGTTAAGCCATGCCCGATATACGCAGTATCTACCCCAGTAGTTATAGTCCCATCTGTTTCTCTTCCCGGCATCAGAGGCGGTGCTCGCCTTGCTGGTACTATTCTGTGCGCTATGAGGATAGTTCCACCACTGTGTGTGGTAGAGATTGTTGTGCAATATCTGATTATCATCTCCCTCGACCCTTAGCCCCTCGAAAATCCTGCATATCGTGTTCTCAAAGATTGTGTTGTTATTTGAATTTTTGGAGATATAGATAGCAGGATTATTTGTGAGCGGCCCCGACCTATCAAACATAGAAAATAAACAATTTATGCCCTCTTCAAATTCGATTGTAAAATCACCACCAGTGGAATATATGAGAGAATCCGAGATGCAGCAGTGAGACGAGTTCAGGAGTTTTATCATGGTCTGACCAGTTGAGTATATCTTGCAGTTATCTATCGTTACGTTCGTGGAGTTTACGATGTGAATCACCCGGCAGACTCTATCCATATTTAGCCTCCCAGGAGAAACATGGATTGTTAAGTCGTTGATTAAAATTTCACTTGAGTTTTCAATGGTAACGCTTCCGTTTATATCGGTCCCCCACCCGTCACCTATAATCGAGATGTTCTGCTTGTTGATGACACGGAATCCGCTATACTTCCCCTCGTGCACATAGATCACGGTATCGGGCGCAGCATCCTCCACCGCCTCTCTTACCGTGGGGAAATCACGAGGCACATCTATTACAGCGCCTTTAATGACCTCTCGCTCATCGGTCATGTTGTTGTTCGTCTCATCAATCTCGTTGCACCTGTTCTTCGGGTCAGTGGCAACGAGGATATCATGCCATCCCGGCTCTCTTGCGAGCCATTTGAGTGTGAGCGTTGCATTGCCATGAGCGGGTACGAAAACACTGCCAGAGTCTTCAGTGTGCCATGATTCTTCGCCTTCCACTCCTTTCACTCGCACTTTCAACGCCACTTCCGTCTCATTGCTCTCAAGTCCGTGATTCTCAATCGTGATTTTCACAGGTATCTGCCTGCCGAAATACAAAGTGGGCGGCATAGCCATCGCAACCGGTATAAAATCAGGCTTCGGTATCAACAGCAGATTCGGGTCGCTAAGGTCTATTCCCGGAGGTGCCCAGCCGAATATTTGACCATCTTTAAGAACAAGCGATGCGTTCGCTACGCCTATGAATTTCCATGTGCCGTTATCATTGTCATTGTCATAGTCATAGAACCACAATCGTGGATTATCAATGTCAGCAACGCCGGTAATGTTGCCTGTGTCGTTGTCGGTATATACGAGAATGTCCTGCTCTTTCCATTTGCCGATGAGCGTGCAGCCCTTCCATGTCGCATTGAAGAGCGTGGAATTCTTGATAACCTTGAATTTCATGTAGTATGGTTCGCCACAACCTGAGTATAATAGCATACCAACATCCATTGGAACAAACACCTCTCGCTCCATTTCCGCTTCATTATTGCTCTCATTCTCTTCTACTATATCATCATAAGGGTCAACAATCGCCCTCAGTGTGTAGTTACCCGTGGCATCAGGCTTCCAGTTGAATGCAACAGTCTTGCTCTCAGATGCGTTCAGCTCGCTCAAATGTCCATAACTGCGAAAAACTGCTATATCACCTTTCAAAACGAGCAGTTCAACGTTGATGCTTTTCTGCTCCTGTTCATGCCCGAAGCGGTTCCATGCGAATGAGATGTTCGCATCGCCTATGTTCCGCACCGTCACGTTTATCTTGTTTGATACATTCACGAAAATGTCGTAAGGCGGTTCTATATCAACCGTCAGGTCGGATGCTGCGACTGTTACTGCATCCTCCTGAACGTTGTTCCTCTCGGTTGACTCTTTTATCGCTCCATCAGAATCGGCAGAAACGACGATGGTGAACCTGCCCGGTGCGGAAGGTGTCCATGTGAAATTAACTCTGACCTTATCGGTATAGTTCAGCGGTCCAATTCGCTTTGTCTCGTTCTCAATGGCATTTCCACGCTCATCCTTCACCTTGAAAGACACATTGAAGCTGCCGTTCGTGCTCGTCCCATAGTTTTCAATGGTGGCATTGACCCAGCATGTCGTGTTCAACATGAGTGGCGGTGGCGGATACACATGCAATTTCGTGACTGCAATGTCCGGCAAATTCAGCGGTAGCGTGACATTCAAATTTAAGAAGCCTTCTCCCACCGTATCATCGCCAATATTTATGATAGTATTGTTGTGAACGCCACCATAATCCTCTGCAAACACATTCAACATACGGTCATAGCGAATATCAGTGGGAACGGTAAGATTAAAGACAGCGAGGTATGTTGAGTCATTCTTTTTTGCTGAGAACTCTGTTTTGTTAAGCGTGAGATTGATGGAGAATGATGCGTTACTGCAAGGACGACCATCCTCATAAGAGACATTCCCCCTGACAACAAGCGGTCCCGGTGGTATTATGTCCGTTTCATTCACTTCATACATCCCGCTCCACAAATTATTAGTCTCATTTTGCTCTGCAATCTCGTTTCTCGCATCCACAGCTATGCTGAGCGTGTAATTCCCGGGCTGAGATGGCACCCATTTGAATTCCACCTCTTCAGTGGCATTAGCACGCAAATCACACACACGCTTCTCTATCGTTTCGCTCTCCACCACCGCTCCAGCTCCTGATCCTTCCGCAGTCGAAACGAGCGTGGCATTGAAGGAGATATTGAAAGATACGCCTATACCACCTTTATTCCTCACATGTACATAAACAGGATTCATGAACCCTGCATATCGCTCCTTATGAACTTTCACTCTCTCAATCACGATGTCAGACTGTTCAAAAACGCTTACATTCAGCGTGAAAGTGTTGTTGCTCTCCTCCACTTCATCTATCTCATGGCGTGAGTCAATATTGAACGATAGCGTGTAGTTCCCGGTTTCAACAGGTGTCCAGTAGAAGGAGAGAATACAGCTCTCGTTTATTCCTATGCTGACATTGAAACGCTTCTTCTCTTTCTCAAGACCATTAACCGCAAGCGATACATTGAAAGATTCATTCTCAATGGGTGCAGTCCCGCTGTTGTTCACCACGATGGATATGTTGTTTGAGGTGTTAGCGAAGCAGTAATGGACATTTGCGAACTTCAGCATCCGAACATCTGCGATGAACAGCTCTGGTGCTACGACCTCAACATCAACGGATGCGTTGTTGTTACCCTCTTCAAACTCTTCAATTGCTCTCCCGGAGTCCGCAAACGCTTCAAGCTTGTGCGTTCCCAAACTGAGAGGCGCCCAGTTGAACATGCAGGTGGCATTTTCCATGCTCTTTATGCCCTCAAGTGTGAGATTATCCACAACTTCGCCGTTATCATAGAGCGAGACATTGAATTCAGAAGCATTCTGACCAAAATTCAGAACCTCTACCGTAATTGGCACAGTGCGGTTGAGCCGAACATCCGCAGGAACATCAACGAATCGAATTGAAAGGTCAGGTCTCTGCATGCTTCCGGTCCTGAGCCTGGAATTTGAATTTAAGATAGCGATGTCATCAAAGTAAGCATCACCAGTATCTTCAACCTGCAACAGCACTTGCTTCACCTCAATATCGCCATGCACAGCCACACCTCGCTCTTCCAGGTCATCACGCAAGTTTCTGTGTATGTGATGCCACTCACTGTCCGCAGGAACGATATTAAAATCGAACTCCCCGCCACTGACATTACCGTAACGAAGGTTGTATGTCTTACCAGCGATATTCACCTCAACGCCCACAAATGCTTTGCTCGTTCCGTTATCCACTTTCAGCCGTGCGGAAAGCACAGGTGCATCCGAGTTGATGTGCAAATCACGGTAAATGCCAATCATTCCAGAAGACACGTTTATATTCAATGTGTCGTTGCATGCTCGCACAAAGCCGTTTGCATTGTGCGGTTTTAAGTGCCAGCCTTTCACGCTCCACGCGTATGTGCAGTCACCGTAATCCTCGTAACCGTTCCAATCCTCGAAGAAAGAAGCGACTACTGATGCGTTACTTGCCGTCGTTGCGTTCTCACAACCATACCACAGATAGACCGTTCGGCTGTAGTTGATGTGAAGTCTCGTCCAGACAAGACTCTCGCTGGAATTGTTCCAGTTCTCTATCCATAATGGCAAATCTGTGCCGTTATCATCCTTTATCCTTATATCAGAGCCATCAGGATTCGCCTTTGTGTAGTTAAAAATGGAGCGTTTGAGAATAATGGGAACTGCAACATCGCTTAAGTTGCCCACACATCTCAGCTCTATCGGCTCGTTATACTTCCATTCAAGTTCTGGATAGACATGGATTTCTGTCTTATTGCTCGCTTCTATCTCGCCGTCAATCTCAACTGAGACATTCACAGTGTAATCTCCTTCATGCATAGGCATCCAGTCAAAAGTGAATGTGCGAGAGGATTTATGCGGCACGAAACAACTTTTACGTTGCATTATTTGTGTGGAGTTCTCATCTTTAATTGCTAATAGAATGGAGAGATTACGAGCATCCGCGGTGCCATCGTTTCTCACACGCACAATAAGAGGCGAGTAGGATTTTGCATGGTATCCCTTTGGTGCCCGCACGAATCCGACAGAGATATTTGTATTTCCTATATCTGCAATAACAGGACCGGGTGATAAAATCGCAATTCCATCAAAATATCCCTTTGCACTCCAATCAGCTTCAGAATCAGCACGAGAGCAATAAGCACGAACCCTAATTTTATCAACCGAAATTTCTCCGGTGGTATTCACACCTTTCAGCAGAAGGTCATCCCGCAGGTTCCTGTATATGTGATGCCATTGTCTATCCGCGCTGAATAAAATCGGGAAGTATAAATTGCTGGAGGGGTCGGCAGGTAAGTATCTGAAGACACCGTACCTTAAATGATAGATTTCGCCTGAAACATTAACATCAATAATATACTCGAGAGATGAAGAAATATCATGTAAACTCTCAGGATAAATCCATGCACTGAATACCGGATTGCTATTATGTATAGCAACCGCAACCTCCCGGTAACCCTCACAATAACAACCATGATATCTACTGCTGCCGGATGACAGATATAGTGAATGATTGCCATAGACTGCAAAACCTTCTTCTATACGCTTCTGGGTTTCGTCCTTTGTAAAGTTCCATCCCCACCGCTCAAGACTCGCATCCCCCTCTTCCCAATCTTCAAAGAAAGAGGATACAGCGCTTGCATTGCTTTCCGATGATGCACTGCAGTTGCCATAGCATAGATAAACTGTCTTTCCTGCTGCTGGCACATCTGTCCTGAACCATATCCGGCTCTCACCGGAAGTGTTCCAGTTCTCTATCCATAAAGGCAAATCTGTGCCATTCGCATCCTTTATCCTTAGATCAGAGCCGTCGGGATTCATCTTTGAGTAGTCAAATATGGATGGGTCAAGTGTCAGCAAGACGGTCGCAGTTCCATTCTTGATGCTCTTTCCCTGTCCTGAAATGGGCTTCACAGACACGTTTTCCTTGAATGCGAAGCCCCACCATTTTGTCGGTGGGTTCACATATACCTTCCTCTCCACAACATTGTTCGTCTCATTTGTTTCCTCGACGCAATTTTCAGTATCAACACGAACAGAAAGCGAGTAATTACCCTCTTGAGGTGGCTTCCAGATGAATACAAGTGTCGTTGCGTTTTTATGCGACAGGGTGATGTGCTTGCTCAGGCTTTGCGTTTTCACATTGCCCCCCTCGTCGCTGTAGCTTGCATTAAGAAATACTAAGAAGTTGCGGGCGTTTGCAGTTCCGTTGTTTGTAACATTCACATATATCTGGTTCGGGAACGCGGCATACAGATTCCGGAATCTTGGAGTTATATTTGTGGGTGCAAGCTCAGCGAGTCCGAAATCAACGAATGGCTCTCGTTCTGCACCTGCACACTTCCTTAATCGAACATTGTCCACGAGGATGCTCACATTGTAGTTCCACCAGTTGTTCGCTGCGAAGAAGCCCAAATCTGTGTTCCTGCCCACGAACTCTGAAAGGTTTACAGAGACGAGCCGCCAATCCGTCACATTCTCAGTCTCAAATACACGCTCGAAATCGTCTGCGGAGACATTGCCAGCGAGAGCACCACCCTGCAGCCTATCGTTCCGTTCGCATTCGGTTCGCATCCAGAACTCCAGTCGTGGCTGGACGATGCTCACATTCTTATGCAGGATGCCGATGCAATCTGCCCAGCGGTGTGCGGTAATCTTCGCAGAATATGATGAATTATCGGGCGTATCGTTGAAAAGGGAGAAGTTACATGGCGTGGAAACGCCGTAGCGTATGCAGTCCCTGCTCCAACTATTGAAGCATTCTACACACTCGAAATCGTCAAAGAAATCAAATACGAGGTGACCATCGCTCCTTGATGGTATATCAGGCGCAGACGCATTCCAGTACATTTTCAGCCTGTGCCTGCCGTGTGGTATCTCCTCAAGCCGCAGCCAGATTAGGCTCTCACTCGAACGGTTCCAGCGCTCTATCCAGTATGGAATCGGCTCGCAACCGACACCGACTTTGAACGAGATATCCTCACCACCATGACGCACCTCCGAATAGTTGAATATAGAGGGGTCAAGCCTCAACAGGACAAGATAGTCGTGAAGCGTGCAATTTAATGGATTTTCCACCGTGATGTTCTGCTCATAATGCCAGGACGGTGCGGGACGGACATGCACATTTATCTCCTTGTGGTTGTTCGTCTCATTTTCCTCAATTAGTTCGTTATTCGCGTCCACAGTGATGTTCAGCCGATAGTCGCCCTCGCTCTCAGGCACCCAACAGAATGTCACGACCGTCTCTGTATTGAATGCGAGTGATGGTATTCTCTCTGTATCTACAGGCGTTTCAGTTTCATTCACAAGCAGTGAAACCTCAAAACTGCCGGCATCTCTGCCCACGTTCTTTATCCGTGCCCTTACCAGATTCAATTCACCTGCAAAGAATGGTTCCGTAGCCGCAGTCTCGAATTTGACTACTTTAAGGTCGGTCTGAGATACCCCAAACACAGTGATATTTAGCGTGTTTACGTTATTGCTATCGTTTAGTTCGATTGTTTCATTCTCAGGATCAGCAATGACGCTTATGGTGTAGTTCCCGGCGTGAACCGGAGTCCAGTCGAAGCTGAGGGTCGTAGTCGTAGCCACGGGGAGTGCATTGACCGTTTTTAGACATGAAACGGTATCTGTATCATTGAGATAAAACGCAACCTTGAAGGCGCTTGTATTCGCATTTCCGATGTTTTCTATCGTTGCGGTGATGGTATTCGAGACGTTAGAATAGACCTTGTCAGGCGTCTGTATATCTTTTATGATGAGGTCTGGTCTGGATTCTTTGTTTATGGTTTCGTTTATCTTTATCGTATCAATCGAGGTTACAACAAGGTCGGGCATCGCACCCAGCACAGTCTCCGTATCAGTCTCCGTCTCCGTTTCGTTACCCGTGCTGTTCAGACCCAAAGAACGATTTCCTTCGGATTCTGCCTCTGCTGCAGCTTCTGAAGTGACATTGGTGTAATTCTCAGCCACAGCATTGCCATCATGAGTCACATTTGATAATGTTTTTGATGATGTATTTGATGATGTATTTTGGTCAGAAAAAGGAAAAGGAGAATTATCTACAGAAGAATCGTTCAACACGAGTTCTGACATATTATTCGTATCAGTATCAGCATCCGTAACGGGAACGGAAGAAGAGTTATTTGTGGCATTGCCACTGACACTGGTATATGCCGATACCAGGGATGCACAAATCAAAACAATAATGCTCACAGCCGCAAAAAGTTTACCGTTCATCACCCCTCTTCTTCTCATACTTCCTGCTTTTAAAAATAAAAAAAGAAATAGGTTCAGGCTGCAGCAGGTGCATACCACAGCCTGAACGCGGGTATCCAGTTGTTATACTCCTTCCCATTGGCATCTTCGAATCTCGTACAGGTGATGTTCCCTTCGTTTAGCTGTTTGTAGGGTGCGTGTATTATCTGCGGATACGAGCCTGTTTCTATGATGTAATTGTAGATTACATCTTCCTCAAGTGTGAGCGTTGTGTTGAATGTAAGATTGTGGTAGTCAGCGACGTGGTAGCCGTTCCACTTTGCAACAGCACATTCTTTAGTGGTTTCATTCCATATTTTCGCATATTCAATATGCCCGCCTGTGCCAGCGCACGGATACGTGTATATTCTGTTCACCCTGATGTTTCGGTTAGGAATGATAGTGCCGTAATGCGTGCCTGAGATGCTGGGATACGTGCCAGAACCGGTATCAAAAGACTCTGCTTGAACCTGCACAGAAGGCACGTACCGGAACCCGTGGAATCCACCGGACGCTTCACCTGAGATCAAATACAGTGTACCGTCAATACGAAACACGGTTGGTGTCGAATGATTGCCGATATCGCCCAATCCCGATACGATGGCATCGTCCTGCTGCCACTTCGACCCGGTCCACCTATAGCCCATAAATTCGCCAGACCCTGTGCCTGATATTAGATACCATACCCCTTTCTCGTTAAACACGCTGGGTGCAGAATAATAGCAACGGGCAGGTAACCCCGATACGATACCAGAATCATCCTCCCATGCACTGCCATTCCATTTATGCCCGAAGAATGTTATCTGATTTGCCCATCCCCCCGTAGTAAATTCAGGCATATTACCGCTTATCAGATACCATACCCCATCTTTCTCAAAGACCGTGGGTTTATTCAGAAAATTTGTGGATTCGGGCATGTAATCATAAGCAAGTCCGGATACGATGGCATTTTCCGGTTCCCATTTAGAACTGGAGCCGACCCACCTGAACCCGTCGAAACCATGCATTCTACCTGCTATCAGATACCACGTACCGTTCATACAAAATACCGCGGGTGACGATTGGTTACCCACATCGCCCAATCCCGATACGATAGCATCGTCCCGCTGCCACTCCGACCCGGTCCACTTATAGCCGTAGAACTTCCCGTCAGCGGCTCCTGAGATCAGATACACGGTTTCATCCTTCTTAAATACCGTGGGTGCCGACTTGACGATTCCTTCTGGCAACCCTGCTATTATCGCACTGTCCGTAGTCCAGTTACCTGATGCCATGCCCATAACCTTTACCTGGACTGTCAGTTGATGAATGGTCCGATTATCGTTCAATTCATCTGTAACCTTCTCCGGGTCCACGGTTACACCCATACTGAACGTACCCGGTGAAGTCGGCGTGTAAACGAAACTTAGATTCGTCTCTTCGCTCGTGTTTAGCGATTCAACCGTCTTCGTGCCTATCGGTGTTCCATCAATTTTCAACACGACATTGAACGACCCGACAGAGGGTCCATCATTTCTTAGCGTAGCTCTTATGGTGCTTTCCGTGTTTGTAATGAACGTGGTCGGTTGAACTGATACTGGCTTGAGATACCCGTAAGTCCTGAGCGCGCCATCACCAATCTCATCCTGCGTTACATGGTAATCGGTTGTTTGTGCCGGGCAGCCTGAGCCTGAAGTCTCTATCCGGAGGGTGTCACCTGCACCCACGTTATCCTCCGACAGTACAAGCAGATAATAACTCGAAGTTGATGCGTTTTTGGCATCCCAGCTCTCTCCTGTATTTTTATTCGTTATGTGTACCCATACACCGGTGCACTGACTACCATCTGGTTTGAGTACTTCGCCCGTGATAACAAACGGCGGCGATGGTTGTGCCGCGATGGATGGAGCCATTGCCATGCCTGTCATTATGCCGACTATTACTATTACCACAAGCACAGTACCAACACTCGGCTTCTTCTTATTCATCTTCTATTCATCTTCACCCTTTTTCCCTTCTCATTAACACAACGTATCCAGTAATCAAAAGCAATCCCAATCCTATACTGAATAGCATTAGTGTTGGCAGTTCAGGAATCGGGTAGCCGGGGTCAGAAGAAGGGCTTTCGATATAAGAGTCATTGCCGGCTTCAGCTTTATAGTATATCTGGAGTTCATCCGTTGGGCAATCCCATGATAATCTAACTGCGAGCCAATCGCCAGTACTGAAATCCTGTGTTGTTGATACGTTGTCTTCACAGGTTATGTTCCATAGATGCTTACTTCCCACTGCGGCTAACTGCTCGGTGTGGCTGGCAATAACGGTTACATCACCGGTGCCTTTTTCCAACCTGCAAATCTCAACTGTGAGGTTGTGCCCTATTTCATCACCCTCTATCGCTTCTGTCCAAATATGCGCTTTCCACGGTTTATTGCCAAATCCAAGCTCGCATTTGGCTCCGGTATCCGCATAGAACCATGCCACTTCGGTATAATTCAGGTAGAAATATTTGCCTGTGCCGCGTCCTGAACCTTTGTGCATCAGGTTGTCCTTCACGTGCGTCAGACCATCGTTCGCAGTTGGTGCATCATCGGGTTTATCTTCAGAGGTAAGATACCATGTCTGAGCTTTCATGGCTCCAAGTGAGATGTTGAAGTTAAACATCCCGCCATCATCTACTTCGCTTTTATCTACCGTGTGCTCTACAACCTTCGACTGGCTGGCGTCTGGACTTGTAACCTCAAACTTCAATGTCTCGCTCACGTTCAAATGGGTTCCATTTGTAAGCACGAGCTGGTAGTAGTTCGATGCTGAAGAGTTTTTAGCATACCAGCTCTCGCCCGTGTCTGTATTCGTGATGATCACGTTCGGTTCATCACACGCAGTTCCATTTGCGTATGATACGTATCCATTAATGAGGAACGGCGTCTTCTGCGCTGCTATTACCTCAGGTGCAGTACAGACCATGCACATTAACATTGCCACAACGAGCAATGCGCCAATAGATATAGATTCCTTTATTCTTTTATTCATTTTATTCATTCTTATCACCCCCTATAGCTATATCCTTTCTTTTTCTTCTTGCCATAAAAAAACCTGCCATAAAGACCATACAGATAAAGATTCCAATGACCGTTGGCAATGTCTCGAAGCCCGGTGTCCGAGAATGAGAAGAAGATAGAGGCACAGATGCTGTCTGTCGGAGTCGGCGGTGATGAAGCTGATGCTGATGCTGATGCTGATGTAGTTGCCACCGGTGTAGATGTGGATGTGGATGTGGTCAATGTGGTCACAGGTGTTGACGTTTGTAACGGCGCGGATGGCTGTGACGAAGTGGTAAAAGACGGTAACGGTGGAGTCAGCGCTCTGGTATTAACTTTAACTGTTTGAAAAACTGCCTCTTGCCATGCGTCCAATCCACCCTTGAGATTGTATATCTGCTTAAATCTAAATCTAAGTCCATGTCCCTGAAACTGAGACGACAATTGAGCGAGCATCGTACGAAATTCTTCGCTTTCGGTGCCGTTATCGTCGTAAACAAGTATCTTCTTCTCCATATTCTATCTTCTCCTATGATTGCACCGCTGTCGCGGTCATCGTTATATCTCCGCTATAATTCCCAACCGCAGTTCCTGTTGGCACGTGCAATCTGAAGTTAACGAGGTTGTAACTCTCCGCTCCTGCATCCAGATTCAGGTCATAGCTCGTAGGACTACCGAGATTTAGTCCGTAATCGCCGGCTGTGAATCCACAATAGATATTATCGTTCGCAATCGTTCCAGTTCCTGAACTGCCACTCATCGCCATGTCCGAAGCCTCTATGTTTAAGTCAATTTCTACATTACCGATGTTCCTTATCGTCATTCCGTTCATGCTCCCCTCCTCGTAGTTCTCATCGCCTGGTATCGAACTGTTTTCGCCTGGGTCAACAGTACCGAAATTGATCGCCGCAGCGTCTATTGCGAGTCCAATGCAGCTCTTGTAGGTAAAGTTTTCAGTTCCGCTTCCAGCCAACCCACCCATGTCCGTTGCCGTTCCGTTCACACTGTAACTTCCATTAGCATAATAGAAGCTCATATTGAACGTTCCGTTGAAAGTTGCCGTTGTTGTGTCGTGAGAAACCAGGTTTAATGTGACCGGGCTGTCAGCTACGGTACCAGGACCTGTTATCACAGCCGCTACCGTATTTATATCCTTCCAGCCATTGGAGTCACTTACCACCGCAGATATGTTAACAGTCACGTTATCACCAGGATTTGGGTCTATCTGTACCCCTGGTGTCGTATCATCATCGTCCGGTGTTATCGTTATGCTCTCCACTACTGGAGCCGCCGCTGGTATCGGCAGTGTGAGATTGAAATTGAACAGCCCGCCATTGTTTATTTCGCTCTGCGTTACCGTGTGGTTCGTGGTGTTAAATTGGGTTCCATCCGAGACATTGAATACAAGCACATTGCCAGCACTTACGTTTGTAGTATCGAGTATGAGCTGGAAGTAATTAGAAGTGGCATTTGTCTCTGCCTGCCAGTGCATGCTTGTGTTCATGTTGGTGATGTTTACCGAGGAGCCATTGCATGGTGTGCCGCTACCGTTATTGTAATGAACCCAGCCGTAGATGATGAACGGCGTTCCCGGTGGCGCTTCAAGCGTGATATTATAGTTGAATAGTCCACCGTTGTTCACCTCTGTTTCGGTTACGACATGGCTGAGCACTTTAGACTGTTCTCCATCTGGGCTCGTGACATAGAACTGCAAAACCTCGCTGGCATTCAGGTCAGTTCCGTTAGCGAGCATGAGCTGGTAGTAATTATAGCTTCCACTTGTTTTGGCAGTCCATTCATTGCTGTTGTTCATATTGGTGATGTTTACCATGGAACCGTTGCATACCGTTCCGTTCCTGTAGAACACCTTGCCATGAATTATGTATGGTGTTGAAGGCGATGACGTTGCAGCGACCGTGGCAAGCATTATTGCTACTGCTGCTACCGCTAATGCGGATGTGGAGAATAATCCTTTCGGATTCATCTTATTCCACCACCTCCATACCATACCCATTCCCATGTGTCGGAGTCGGAGTCGGAGTCGGAGTCGAAGTATATGTAACATTCACTCTGACGTAATCCGTGCCGATATACGAGCGGAACATCCACCACCATAGCTTCCATTGCGGACTGTTTTGCTCCGCTATTATAATCAAGGTGTTATCATCAATGTAGTCCCCGATATTATCTGATATACTTCCTCGCAGAGTTACGAAAAGATCTGTTTTCCTATCTAACTGCTCGTACTTACCGGTTTTAAAGTTCCAGATGTAGAGTGTTGCACCACGAGTACCCCAGCCTGCATATCCCATGCCATCCCAGAGGACATCCAGCTTTGTTATGCGCGTCTCGGGTTCTGCAATATCAAATTTGAACCTGTGGATTGCATAATAGCCATTGGCTCTTGTAAAGTCTATTTTCATCATCCCTTCATCTCTACTGATTAGCCTGTAATGCCTGTGTTCGAACTCAATGTCTGGAACATCGTTAGAAGCGGGAGGCTTCTTATTATGCTGATACCTGTATGCCCATTTGTTCGTGCCTGCACCGGTTGTGAAATCGTAAGTAGTTACAATTTCTGGTGGGTAAGAATAAGTAAAGTTCCGAGAGCCCACACCTGCAAGTCCACCATTATCGGTTGCATTTACCTCCACTTCATACTCGCCTTCGGCTTGATTGGACATGTTAAACGAGCCAGTGTACGTAGCTGTGGTCTGATTAACAACATTGTCAAACTTCAAACTCACTGGACTGTCCTCAACCTCGCCCGGACCCGTGATAGTCGCTATAACCATCCCGGTTAAATCGTCATAGCCGTTCATGTCCGTAACGTTCGCAGTAATCGTGACGGTCTTGTTCGTACCCGGGTCTGGATTAATCACCTGCACACCCGGCGTTACCGGGTCGTCATCAGGTGCTAACTTCACAGCCACCGCTGGAGCTGTGTTGAGAACAGTCGCATTCGTGCCCGTATTTGCAGCATAGGCATAGGCAAAGGCGTAGTCATAAACGTGCAGGCAGTTCATATTGGTATTTATAGCCAGCGCCAGCGATGTCACCAGCACAATTGCTACCATTGCTATTATCACCACCATCACCATTACTGGTAGCACATCCCGTTTCTTATCCATTCTTTTCACCTTTTAACCTTTCACCTCCTCTTCCTTTTTTCATGCTTATGCTTATGCTTATGCTCATGCTCATGCTCATGCTTAGACATAAACAAAGATAGCAAGACCAATGCTATTGCAACTATCGTCAGACCGGCTTCAAAACCCGGTATCACTGACCTGTTAGAAGCATTCTGCTTTGTCTCTACTTCTGGCACCGGAACGCTAAATGAGACCTCCTTCTCTTCTGTTTCTTTACCCGAGTATAAAACACGCCCTCTTATCGTATAACTTCCGGGTTCCAGGATTTTATAATATGACACGAGATTAGCAGTCTCACCAGCTTCTACGAACATCTCATCGCTTTCCAGCACGTCAAGCAAATTGCCCTCGTGATATATCTCGCCTTTGAACTTTGCTATTGTGTCTATCTCACCGGTATTCTCGAAATTTGCCACGAGTTTTATCACGATGTTCACCAGCGGCTTACCCTCGATTGTGAGACCGTGTAGCACGCCTCTTCGGGTGAGCGAGCCGAGAGGCAGGATTTTGAAATGCAAGTCTTTTGTAGCAAGAAGTTCATCTTCTTCACCGAGTGAAACAGTAACGTTTGCTATGTAATCACCCGTATCTCTGCCGGTAGTGTTCCAGAGAACCGTAATGACTCCCTCTTTGCCGGGCTTTATTCCGGTTTCTTCATACACGAAGTGGTCAATGACGCCACCCTCTCCCGTTTTTGTTATCGTAACAGCTATCTTCGGTTTCGCAATTACGTTCCCTTCATTCTGAAACACAACTTTTAGCTTCAGCGGGTAGTTAATCTCGGTATCCGCGGTTGTGATGCTCTTAACCGTGCCTTTCAGGATTTGCGTGCCCGTTACCTGGATAACAACCTTTGATGGTATGCGGATGACGGCATGAGCAACAGCACCTTCTACACCCTTATTCTCTGGAATGCTCTGTGCATAGATTGTCGCAGTGTAATTGGCATTTGCTATATCTGCGGGTATGTCAAACTTCACGAGCACGCTCGCTTTGCCTTTTCCCGATACTGTAACTTCTGTTATTGGTGTGTCCGGCTCGTCCGGTTTGTAAAATGAAATCCAGTCGGCACATTCGCCTTCCGCCGTGAGCTTAAACGTGCCGGTTTCATCGCCGGTATTGAATACCGTTATCGTTCTTTCATACGTTCCACCTTTGAATGCATCACTGATAGTGATGCTTGCGGGTGCTATACCAAGACCAATAGCCGCATTTGCAGTAGAAGTGGAGTATAAGCTCAGGATTGAGAATAAGAATACTGCTGTGAGCACTGCCGTCATCAACTTCTTTTCCGGTACTCCTCTTTGTTTCATTTTTTGTACCTGTACTCCGTTTATCATTCCCAAAAAGAAAAAAGAAAAAGGGAAAAATTGGTTGTTTTTTGGTGTTTATTTTTTATTTGCTACTTAGCTTTTAGCATTTAGCACTTAACATTTGGCACTTAGCTAACCCGATACAGCCGTTATGGTAAGCGTACCAGCGTAGTCTCCCGGCAGCGTTCCCGTTGGGACCGATAGAGTGGTATCTATCTTTGCCGTGTCACCCTTTGCGATATTCACGTCGAAAGTACTGGCTGTAGATGTAAGAGTTTGAGGTCCAGTACTACCCACCGTAGCGGCGGTATTGCCTTCAAATAACGGCTCGGGATTTGATGCTCCATCTGTTATTGACATCTGGACGTCCATCACAGTATTACCCTCGTTCTTAATTGTTGGTTTAACCGGTGGTGCCGGTCCAACCGTCTCCATTGTGGTGTCTCCAGACACTGTTGAAGCACTACCTGGAGCAATACTGCCGTAGTTTGTTTTATTGAAATCAATTGAGAATGCTATCACTTCGCTCACGTTGAATGTCTTGCTATCGGTATCGGAAAGCGAGCCAGCATCGGTTGCAGTCACTTCCACCGTCCAGGTGCCCGCATCTGCATCGCTGCCCAAATCGAAATCGAAACTCCACGAGGCTGCCACGGTAGCATTGCCGCTCGTGTAAGTGGTGCTATCCGGCTTCTTCACTACGTAGGTCAGAGTGCTTACGTCGTCTATTCCGTTGGGATCGGATAATGTTCCGCTGACCGTAACAGTGCACGAAGGAGTTGCAGGGTCCGGGCTGATTGTTGTGATCGCTACATCAGGTGCTAAATTGTTCACGGTTGCGCTCGTCCCTACATCGTCACTCATCGCCATCGGTATTCCTATTGCCATCGCCACTATACCTGCTAACAATAACGCCATTATTTTCCGCGGAACGCTTTTTCTAAAAGATTTTGTGTCCATTTTTCTCTTTATCACCTCCTAAGTTCTTTATCCCTGTTCATTCTTTCCCTGTTCATTCTTTATTCTGGCAATTTTCCATTCGCCCCTCCATGGGTTCGCACCATGGTCTATGGTCTATAGTCTATCACTTTCAGGGGCATCTCTCTCTCTTTCTTTTCCTTTTTCATTTACTTTTTCGCACCTCATAACATCAAAAATAAAAAAGGGGGGGAATTAATCCCCTTTTATTTTATCTCTCAGTTCTCCGCATGTACCGCATCCAGTGCCATTATTCTTGGCTTCCACCACGTTCCTAGCTTTGTTATTCCGATGTATTTGACATTGCCCCAGTTACCGTTGAAATCGTACCGAGTCCATCTCCGCGAGTTGCACGTTTCACTGCCGATAGCCGTCCAGCTCTCGCCATCTGGAGATACATACACATTGAAGCTCGCCGGGCGGAATCCAACTTTTCTAACCCAGACACTGACGTTTCTGCACGCTGGTATTGTCTGTTCCAGCTCGATTTCTATCCTGGCATTTCTGAACAGAGTGGCACCTATATGGTCGGGTTCACCCAGTGCTCCCCACGCAAATATAACATGCTTCCTGTAGTAGACGCTGGCTCCATAGCTTGAGACATGTGGCAGACATTCAAACTCGTTGGTCATGCAGTTGTTTGTTTCATTGGACTCTTCTACCTCGTCGTTGGTGTCGGCACAGACCGTAACATTAAGAGTCGTACCACATGGGCAGCCAAATGACCCAACCGTGTTCGTGTAGCTTTCACCTGCTGTTAATGCGGGAACAGGGTCCTCTAACGAGCTGACACCATCAATATAGATAGTTGTGGTGCTTGAACCTGCCTCTGCATCACCGATGTTTGTGACTGTGTAGTTCACCGTAAAGCTGCCATTCTCAAGTAATGTTTCTGTCTTTTCGGTGATCACAAGGTCTGGCATCGGTGTATAGAACGCATACACTTTGCCGCCACCGATTGTGAAGACGATATTATCTGCAACCGCCGGAGATGCTCCGCCCTCGGGATAGCTCCAGATCAGGTCACCGGTGAACGCATCGAGCGCATAAGTCCCGGCATAGTCAAAGTAATCACCGCCTTCAGTTCCTACGAACACCTTGCCGTCTGCTACTGCAACCGAGCATGTCCATCCCCCTATTCCTTCGCTTACATTTGTTTCCCATATCAGGTCGCCGGTTGTCGCATTGAAGCAGTATGTCTGGCGATCACTGTATCCTCTGCAGCCACCCGTAACATATACGTTTCCATAAGCCACTGCGGGTGTTGAATCTGTCCGCTGGATTGTTTGATACCATAAAATCGAGCCATCGGTGGCATTCAAAGCGTAGATGTCGCCATCGCCGTAGAAGTTGTAGGTGGTAACATATACGATTCCATTAGAAACAGTTGGTGAGCCGCAGGTATCAAGCGGAGTGGTCTGATGCCATATCACTTCGCCGGTGCTCGCATCCACACAGTAGATGTTCCCGCCTGGATATACCCATGTAGTGAGGTAGAATTTACCATCTGCGTATGCCGGCGTTCCCTGTGCGTATGCGGTGCCCCACGAGCCCGTGTTTGTTTCTGTGAATGTCCAGAGCAGTTCACCGGTCTCTTCATCCAGACAGTAGTAATGGCGACCTTGCCAGTCGTTCGTGACGACCTTGCCGTCTGCAATCACCGGTCCGCCGTTACAGGATGCTTCTCCAGTCGGATTCACGAACGTCCATATCAACTCACCGGTAGATGCATTAATGCATCTCGTCTCCTTGCCGGTGGCTGTGAACACTTTGCCATCGTGGTATGCAGGCGAAGACCATGAACCCCACTCTGGTGTGGGAATGCTTACGTTCCATAGTATATCGCCTGTGAACTCATCAAAGCAGTAGAGTTGAGCATTTTCGCCTCCGCCCCAGCCGGAGGGACCACTGTAAACAAAGACCTTGCCATCAGCAACCGCAGGCGATGTGCTCCCAATCGCGGATATGTCATCGCTGACCCATAGCGTCTCGTTCGTGTTCGGTGCTTTTGATGGTGAGAATCCGAGATGCGGTTCATTGTAGTGGAACTGTGCCCAATCTGTGCGCCTGATTATGACTGATGTTCTTGTGTAATCGTTGTTCGTTTCGTTGGATTCTTCAACTTCGTTGTTCGTGTCTACGGTCACACTAAGCACATGTCCTCCAAGTTCGGTTGGCGTCCATGCGTATTCCAGCTCAGTGCTTTCTCCCGCGGTAAGCGATGCAACAGTCTGCTCGCCCAGCGATGTGCCATCAACAGAGAGCGAGACATCAAACGAGCCTGCATCCATGACGCCGATGTTCTTCACCAAAACTCCGAGAACATTATCCTCGTTCACATAGCCCGTTGTCTTCAACGCAATCCTTACAATCACGAGGTCTGGCTTTGACTCAAGAACGGTTACATTCTCACAGTATTCATTGTTCGTCTCGTTGGACTCCACAACATCGTCGTTAGAGTCTGCGATGACGCACAGTTCATACTCGCCTGCCCGTGTTGGCGTCCATGTAAAGCTCAGGTTCACGCTCTCGTTTGCTTCAACACCTGCAACACTCACAGTATCAACTACACTGCCATCTGCGACAAGCGAAACATTGAACGCACATGCATCGCCCTCGCCTATGTTACTGACAGTTGCATTGATAGTGTTGCTCAGGTTTGCATAAATGCTTTCAGGCGTTGTGAGTTCCGTAACGGTGAGGTCTGGCTTGCACGGCGGGCACTCAAGCACATTCTCAATGCAGTTGTTCGTCTCGTTGCTTTCCAAAACCTCATTATCGCTGTCCGCACAGACCTTGACCGTAACATTCGTTCCACAGGGACATTCAAATGGTCCGACCGTGTTCGTGTAATTCTCACCAATTGCAAGAGCGGGCACGGAATCGTTTGCAATCTCAGTTCCATCAATCGTGATGGATGTCGTGCTTGCATCTGCATCAGCATCGCCGATGTTTGCCACGGTGTATGTTACATTGAACGTGCCATCCGCAAGCAGTTCCTCTGACTTACTGGTAACCACAAGGTCTGGCATTGCTGCCGACTCAAGTGTAATATTCATCGTGAATCCTCCGGCATCTATCTCGTTCTGCGTTACTGCATGCTCTACCGTCTTTGTCTGGTTGCAACCAGACACTTCTATCCTGAGCATGTTGCCTGCGCTCACATTTTCACTACTCAGTACGAGTTGATAGCGGTTTGATGTGCTCACTGCCGTAGCAGACCAGCTCTCGCTCGTGTTCAAATTCGTTATCTGAACATCAGGACCGTTGCATGGACTGCCTGCTGCGTCATATACATAGCCATCAATCATGAACGGTGTGAACGGTCTCGGTTGCGGTGTTGGCGCCTCCGTATATGTCACTTCGAGCTTCGGGTGGTAAGTAACATTCTCACGCGATCTGTATCGAGTTATTTTTAAAGATTCTGCATCCTCGTCTGCATCCTTTATCAGCCAGCCGTAGTTTGGATAAGTGCCATCAACGAAAGCCTGAACATCTGTCGTAACATCCCACTCCAACCAACCAACTGTTGTTCCTGTTAAAGTGCTGGCTGTCGGTGTAGAAACGAAATCTCCGCCAGGTGTAGTCCAGGGAATTCCTGTGTCCCTATTGTTCCATGTAACCCCAGCTCCGGTCCAGCTTGCTGTTATTCTATGAATATTGTTTGTTCTCGACTCAGGTGGAGAAGTTGGATATTGCGCATATTTGTATAGATGAAGTGTTGCCAAGTCGATAGTTGCTCCAGAAGGTATTGAAGAAAGATCGAAGTGAATGAGGGCACGTTGGTTTTTGCCAGCTCTGGACCTCACATAAAGATATTCATAGCTGCTATCTTCATCAAAGTTTCCATCGGGAGAACTCTGGGATATATAAACATCTTTGTCTGGTGAAATCGTTACCGTTACTGTCGTTGCTAATGCTGGCATTACCATCATCGCTGCTATCAGTGCGACGAGTCCCATAATACATATTGCTTTTACTTTTTTCATTTTATCACCTCCTAACTTTTCTTTCAGCGAAGCGTTTTCCGTAAAGGCTTTTGCTTCGCAAAAGGGTTTAAAGAAACCCTTTTTAGCCTCCTTTTTTTCTTTTCCTGTTCTTCTCATCTTCTTCTACCCTCTTTCTTCGTTTTCCCCACAAAAAAGAAAAAAAGGGAAATTTTGGGTTTTTATTCGTTTTTTTATCGCTATTGGCTTTGGCTTTCCTGATTCCCGATTTACTTAAATTGGCATAGGTATAGGTACCAGTCCTGACTTTGGTGGTAGTGTCAGCGTTGGTTTCGGCGTCGGTTTCGGTGCCGGCTCATCATAGCTCACCGTCCCGTCCTGACTCACGTAGAAGACCATCTGCCCGATTGTTATCTTCCAGTCTGGGTAGTACGAGCTTACACCTCTCTGAACGAGCTCTATCGTTGGTCTTCCGAAAGCACTAAGCCTAAGCCCGTGTCCGTCCTGTCTCAGCTTCTCAAACACGAGCCTCAAAGCTTCTGCTTTCGATACCGGCAGATACTTCACCGGCTCTTTTATCCACGAAGCTTCTTTGAAGCTGCCATCTTCGGCATCCACGAGTACCACGACAAGTGTCCTCTTCTCATCAATGCGAATCGGGTTAACTGTGATCGGAATCTGTGTGTTTGCTGGCTTTCCATCTACTGCTGCTCTGAGTAGCTTTACTGTTTTTCCTTCGACTTTCTGGATTGCTACAGGTTTCTTCCACCATGGCTTGTCCTTCACTATCGGCACTTTGAACGGTACGATGTAATAATCTCCGCTTTCACTCGTTACTAGCATCGGCTCACCTGCAACCGTCTTTGCAAATACAGATGCAAATTCAGCGTCGTAAGGCACCAATTCCTCGGTCACACCGTCAATTGCTGCTTTTACCACGTCCAGTGCGTCTTCATCCTCAACTGCCTCAACAAGTGCCACTCGCTCGATACCGTCCACCTTGAGCGTCTTCTGCATTAGTACAGGTGTTATTGTATCCTCAAATCTCTGCCTTGCAGGCACGATTCTTACCTCTGCATCCTCTTCCGGTGGTTCAAGCACTGCGATGTACCTGTCGTTCCAGTACGAGATTCTCGGGTCGTATGTCGGTTTGTAATAGTTTTCAACCCATTCTTCTGCGGTCTTGTAGCTGTTCTCACCGATGCAGCCCGGTGCGAATGTGTTCGGGTCGTTCACCCAGAACCCATAGACATCGTATCCGTACGGCGGATTGTATGCACCTTCACGCGGATTCTTGTCGGTGTGGATTCCCCTGATTCCCATCCAGTACTCGTAGTTCCCAGCAGGGTTACCATATGCCGGAACTGCACCAGGACCCAAACACTGCCACCAGCAGATACTATGCAGCGCCTTCTCTAAGCCCTCTGTTGTGTTCGCATACGTGATAGCGCTGTAGTGACCAGGAGCAATCCCGCTCATCGTAGTTGCCATACCTCGCGGGTCAATACAGTATGGGTCGCTTCCCCCGGTATTGTTTGCTAATCCCATCGCCTGAAGCTCGTCCTGCGTGTACGGACCTACATCTTTGAACTCTGTCCACATCTTTATTACCGCTGCTCCTGAGTAGTTCCACGCATTCTGTGTGTAGTACGGGTAGTCTGGGTAGTAATTGATGCAAAAGTGGTCGAGCACGATGTCAAGATCGCTGAACCCACCCATATCTATGTCGTTCTGAGTGACGTTAACCGTGCTGATGTTGATACAGTACGTGTAATTCTCAGGGGTACCGTATCCCCCCTCCATCTTCTTCTTCGCTGTAATCCGGAGCGTGTCTCCATCGCTCACATCTTCGCTTGTAATGAGTAGCAGATAGAAGTTCGAGGTGGCTGATGTCTGTGCAGTCCAGTTCTCATCAGTATTGAGGTTTTCTATCGTTATGGTACAGTTGTTGAGTGCAGCACTGGCATTATCGAACGTTTCACCACTGATAACAAACGGTGTTACTGGTGTTTCTACTTCCTCTGCTGTTCCAAAGGCATATACCCTGCCATCTGCAATCGTGAAGACGATTCCATCTGCAACCGCGGGCGATGCCCCACCAACCGTTGAATCCCATTCTACGTTGCCGTTTGTTGCGTTGAGTGCATACGTTCCAGCATACCCAAAGTAGCCAGAGGGTTTACCTGCAAAGACCTTACCATCTGCAACCGCGGGCGAGCACGTCCAGCCACCGATATTATCTCCCGAGTTTGTCATCCAGATAGGATCACCATTCAGTGCATCGAAGCAGTATGTATATATCGTACTGTATCCCTCACAGCCTGCACAAACATATACATAGCCATCTGCAACTGCCGGCGTTGAGTCCGTTCCAGAAATCACTTCATCCCACGACCATTTGATGGTGCCATTCGTCATGTACATTGCGTAGAGGTCTGCAGGACCATAGAAGTCATACGTGGCGACGTACAGGAGACCAAGTTCGGGTGATAGTGCGACAGACCCACATATATCCTCTGGTGTGCTCGTATTCCAGTTCTCTAACCCTGTAGCAGCATCAACGGAGTAAACATGTCCACCCGGAGACCCCCAGTTTGTGAGATAGAAGTTACCATCCGCATAAGCGGGTGTTCCCTGTGCGTATCCACCTGTGTGGAATGTCCAGAGAAGGTTCGTTCCTGTCGCTTCGTCTATGCAGTAGTAGTTTCCACCGTCCCAGTCAGAGAAGACAACTTTACCGTCTGCAACCGTAACCCCACCGTTGCATGCCGCACTTCCGCTTGGCACGGAATATGTCCATTCTATGGCGCCGTTACCTGCATTGATGCGGTACACCGTTGCCCCTGATGTAATAAAGACGCTTCCATCATCGTGACAAGGCGACTGCCAGTCACCCCAGACATGCGGGTCTGTATCAAGCGGTGTGCTCCATTCAAGTTCACCAGTGAATTCATTGAGTGCTGTCAGCGATGCTTCCGTACCATCATAGCAGTATACAAAGACTTTACCCTCTGCAATAACCGGGGATGAGCTATCAACAGCATCTATGATATCGCTCGTCCACAGCAGGTTGTTATCATCCGGTGCATCCGATGCGGTTGTGCCAACGTTCGTCTCGTCATAGTGGAACTGCTGCCAGTCTATCGCAATCGTGGGTGCAACGCTCGCCATGCAGATAACAACCATGAGCAGCACACCTGATATCATCATCGTTCGTTTATTCATTTCTTACTTTTCTCACCTCCTAACACTTTTCTTTCTGCGAAAGAAAGTTTCCTTCTTTCTTTTTACCTCCTTTATCCATCTATTTCCTATCCTCATCTCTCATTCTGTTGCTTTTTGCATAACCCCTCACAAAAAGAAAAAAAGGAGAAAAATTTTCATCTTTCTCTTTTACACAGCTTTTTCTCATGCGAATTGTGTTGTTAGCAGCTTGCGGTCAGTGTATCGCTGGTCTTCATGCTTATGAAGTAGCCTTCGCCTCGTTCCATCGTATTGAAGTCGTTGAACTCTGATGGTGCACCCGGCACGTAGACCTCGAACTTATGGGCAGTGCTGTTCCATCTCGCTACGTATCTGTAGTTCCCTTCAATGGACGACAGCGCATCGTCTATCGGCTTCGAGCAGTTCAGCCAGCCGACCATGTTCAAGCCCGGCTCAAGCGAGATGCTCATTGTGGTGTATGCACTTCCCTGATATGTCCATGTTCCACTCTCGGTCATGTGAATGAAGTAACCTACGCCGTTCTCAAGTGTGTCGTCATCGCCAAGCGCAACCCAGCTATGCGTCTCCGCATCATACCTGTATAGAGCATCATACTTGCCCGCAACCGAACTGAACACCGACGAAACCGTCATGTCATCCGCAGTAAGCGGTAGCGAAATCAGGTTCCAGCCCTCAACGAGCTCCTTGCTGTATGTCTCCTGCGACGCTATGCATGTGTACGTGCCGTTATGAAATTTATGACCGCCCGTTATGTCATCGCCCATTTCGTTGTTTGCTTCACTGAAGCCTTGTAACAGGTCAGAAGAGCACCCCGAACTGCAATTGCAGTGCAGCGTTAAGACGCAAAGCGTATAGTTACCCGCAGATATAGGACCCAGTGGATTATCCCACTGTATGCGGACACAAGTATGGGTTGGGCTCAGCCAGGGCCACCAATTGCTTCCGTGGTAGCTGTCGTTAAACCAGTTGTGGGTGTTCCAGCTAAATGGACTCATGCTCTGGTCTATCGTCACTATATTCACACAGTTTTTATCATAGTAAACATCCATCTCCCCGCTTACCGTCTCACCAACGCTCTCTGTCATGTTAATAGGCACAAGTATATCTGTCTCACCGTATACACCAGTACTATTTTCTGGAACAAACCATGTTTCCATTCCATATGCCATCGCAGGTGCTGTAAGTACTGCTAATACTGCCAGTACTATTCCTATTCCGAATACTATTTTTGTTTTGTACATTTTTTCTTTTTCACCTCCATTTATTTATTATACCTCAAGGCTTTCTTTTCCGAACGGAGCTTCTTTTCTACTTTTTTCCCACTTTTGTAGCTTTTCCACCCCCGAAAAAGAAAGGGGAAAATTTTCAATTTTTTAGTGGCTCTTTCTTCGCTTCTCTGCGTTAACTTGGACAATCGCACTTGCAACAGGTCAGTTGATAGCTTGGATGGGACACACGCCAGCGTATCTTAGTCGCATCAGCCGATGTTATTCCATTTTTGCAATCCACATCAGCAGCCCACAGATTTGTCAGTTGATAGCTTGGATGGGACACACGCCAGCGTATCTTAGTCGCATCAGCCGATGTTACTCCATTTTTGCAATCCACATCACCGCACAACGCCTTTATCAGTGGATGGTAGTCGTATCCCATGTGTGGCACGCCAGTATCACCGAGCAGGTCGTTATTGCTGTCCGTTCCCATGTAGTTGAGCCAGAAGTTACCGCCGTAGAACGGACCATGAACGACATTACCGCATTTCGGATCCTCTACCGCCACCTTATCCACGAAATACCAGTTCAGTCTCCCAAGTTGCACTTTGTTGGAAGTGTCGTTGATGATGTTATTGAACACCAGATTCGGGTCGCCACCGAAGATAGTCTTCCCCGGGCTCCAGCCACCGACACCTGTGACGGTGAAGTTATTATCTCGTATCGTATTGTTGCTCGCTCTGGCATTACGTATGCCTGTTGAATCAAACACGCCTCCGAGTCTGAACCCGTAGCCCGTGTCGCCGTCAAACCTGTTCTTCACGATTGCGTTGCAGTCGCCAGAGATCGCCATCAGGTTCAGGCATGCCTGTCCTGCACTGCTGTTGCCAACCACGTTGCACCTGACCAGGTTCTTCGAGCCGTAGAGCTTTATACCACCTGATGTATTGTATATGTAGTTGTCTGCAATCACATTCCAGTCAGAAGAGACATTGATGCCCGCACCAGGGAAGTTCGGATAAATACTACCGCCCCAACTGCTGTTTATCTTGAATCCCTTCACCTTGCAGTAATTTCCTTCCACAGTAACGATGTCGCCAGCAGTATTACTGCAAATCACAACATCGCTGCCGTTTGCAATCAACTTAATCCCCGACTTGCTCGCAGGAATCGTTATTCGCTCGTTGTAAGTACCGTCATTAACGAGGATTATGGTGTCGTTCGCAGCACTGGTTATTGCATTCTGTATGCTTCCGCTTCCACCTGGATTGACCGTCACCGTCACACGAGACACGACATTCACGTTCTGACTCGTCATATTGTTTAACTCATCGGATTCCGCGATTTGTCCGTCGGAATCAACCGTCACGTTCAACTGCACGCTCCCTACGGAAGTGGGCGTCCAGTGAAGTGCCACAAGTTGAGATTCTCTGAAATGCAGCATCGGCACAAATACTTTGTCTACCTCCACGCCATTGACCTCAAGCGAGACGTTGAATCCGCTTGCATCCGCACCATCGTTCCTTATCACCGCAAAGACCTCATTAGCAGTTCCGTTAGTGAGATTGCCGCCGCAGACCTCGCTCACTACGAGGTCGGTCTCCGGGATTTCGATTGGTGTTAAAGTCTTCTGCGTCGAGTTGTTACTTTCGTTCCATTCGGGTATGTCGCCACCAGAATCTGCTGTAACTGTCAGCGTGTATGAATTTGTCGTTGTTGGTGTCCACAGCAGCTTCACCTGTGTCTGCTCGCCCGCATCAAGACCCTCGACGCTTACATCGTCCACTACACCACTGCCATCGCTGAGCGTTACATTGAATGCGCCTGCGCTTCCGTTGCCTACATTCTCCACTGTTGCGGTGATGATGTTGTACGTGCCGTTATAGATTGTGCTGTTGTTAATGGCAGTAACGGTGAGGTCGGGCTTTGTGAGCGTTTCATTAATGATGTAGAGATACCCTCCATCGTTCCCGAAATACAAAGAGCCGTTTGAGATCGCTACACCCTGCAAGATGTATCCACCGCTCCCTCCTGCTTCGTGTGTTATATACGACCATTTCTGTTCGTATGTGCCTCCGTTATCCTTGATGCAATAAAGTCTGCCGTTCGCACAGTTCGTGGTTACGTATATGTAAACGTCCGAGCCCTGGATCGAGAGCGCTGGTGAAGCCTGAACTGGTCCTATCGAGACGTTCCATATTTCATTCCCGTTATTCTCGTTCAGGCAATATAATTTTCCACTTGAGAAGCCATTGTTATTCCCAACATATACTCTTCCGTTGTAAACTGCCGGTGTGGATGTTGAGTACCCGATATTGGTGCACCATTTATTAGATGTGTTGAACGTTCCAGTGCTTTCGTCAAACCCAAGCGCGTAGCAATATCCGCCTTTTGATGTGAAGTAGATACGCCCGTAAGTCTCGTTCCATGTAATAGAAGAACGAATCTCTTTTGCATCTATGCCGTAGAGCGAGGAGACGTCAATCTCGTCCACCGTCGTCCCGTTAGACCAGTACACAGATGTCAGATTGCTATTATCATCGCCATACACAAGATAATCGCCGATTACCGCGGCACCCGCCCAGTAATAGCCGCCGCCACTTGTTGAACTGCGATTCCAGCACTGCGTTCCGTTCTCCCAGTAGCAGTAGTATTTCTTTGGTCCGTTCCAGTCGCCGAAGAATACCCTGCCGTTGTAATATGTGACGGGCGTGTTCAATTGATAACCATCACATACAGCTATGTTATTTAACTGAGCTCCTGTGGCTGCATTGAATATGAATAGATGTCCATTGTTTGTCGGCACAAAGATCTTGTTGTTCCCGTATGCGGGATTGCCCACCTGGAAAGGAAAAGTCCCAACCGATGTTGCTTTCGACCACTTCACCGAGCCGTTATTCTTCCAGCATGCCCATATATTACCCCTGCACGTGTGCACATAGACCAGATCCAGATCCGGGTTGCCACCAACATCGTCAGCCACAATCGGTGTAACGTCTATGCCAGACCAGCTACATCCCTCTAAGTACTGGTGAGCCTTTTCATTAGGTCCTGCAACTGGCGCATGGTCTGTCGTCCATCCAATATTCACCTCGTCCTTCTGAAACTGCTGCCAGTCAGACGCGGACGCTATCGCTACCGACGCGGATATCACGAGCACGATACCCAGCACCGCGATAGACGCAATCAATGGTAATGGTCTTTGCCTCCCTATTTCCCCCATCTTTATTTATCTTCTCACCTCCTTCCCGGTTGTTGTCCACACAACCGTATCTAAACTTTCGGTGGTAACCAATAAAGTGAGTTTCGATTTTTGTTTTTTTGATAAGAGTTATAATCCAAATGGGTAACAATGGCTCTTCTATTATTTTTCACGCATCCGCCTTTCACATCCTCTTATAAAATTCATAGCAGTGACAGAGAGATAGCTATATATTTTATTAAGAGAATTCCATATTTAGGGAGATGAAAGGGATAGAGGCGTTGAAAGGTGATGTCAGAGCGATAGGTCCGATACTTGGTGAGATAATGATGGTTGCTGTGCTTCTCGTGATCGCCACCATTCTGGTTATAATCGTTTATAATAATGTGTGGTCTACATCTACACCACAGGTAGCAACGATTAATATCATGGTCACGGGTGCCAAAGTCGGCTCAACCAATCTAACAATAGTTCATATGGGAGGTGAAAAAGTGGCAAATGCATTCGCTCCTGCTTCATCGGGTACATGCGGATATTACATAAATGATACGATATTTAAGGATATAGAGGTGAAGATAAATGGAGATATCTTTGAAGGGTGGGCGTCTCTGAATGGGGATGGGATAACGAAATCTGATTTCTCAACTGGTGATGAGCTACGACTCGGATTAAAGCAGGAACTCGTTCAGGGTGACTGCATATCGGTTATCTACGTCCCGCAGGGCAAGATACTGGCAAGAGTGGTGATTTAGTTAGTCCATTGTGAACACGAACGCATACTGGGTGGTGGTTTGTAGTTCCCTTCTCAACTTCCTTACATCCGCCCGATAGATAAAAATCTCATCCTCTGGTTGCCCCTGTCCCTGTACTCGCTCACTGCTCAGTCCCAGTATCTTCCTTACCAGTTCACACTCTATCTTGCCTCTTATCCTTGATATCCCGCGCCCATAGTCGGGAGTGAGTTCTATGTATACCGGGATTTGCAATTTTTGATATGCCTCTTCCGGTATCAGACTCGCGATCCTCTTTAGCTCTTCCTTTCTTATGCGTTGAATGCTGTTGTCCCTACCGCGAACCGCAGGTTTATCTTCACGTAGAAGTGCAGCAAGTGTCTTCCTCTCCGCCGGTAAATGCCTGTTCAGCGCCCGAATTGCCTTCGTTATCACTCGCTCATTTACATTTACTGGCATATCAATATCATAACAATATATTACTCAGGTATGATAATGACAACATAATAATAAATAGTAATGGATAATGGTAAGCATCACAGGCAAGGTATTGCGAATTACACCCCTGAGGGGAGCAGAAGCAGGAGCAGGAGCAGATAAGAATAAGAAGAAGGTTGTTGATCTCATCATCGCCGATGCCTTTGACTACTGGCGTGTATCATTGTGGGATGATAAAATAGAACTTGCAGATAAGCTAAAAGAGGGCGATGTTGTGAGGATGAGGATAGAGAACGCGCGAATAGCAGCCGAGAAGCGAGTACATGCTGGTAAATACAGTAATATAATTATAATTCGAGACCACACGCGTATAGATGCTTTGAGTCAGGTAAAGGCACAGAATCTTACCGTGCTCGCCGTTGCGAGACCAGAAAGGGGACGAGTATGCGTTGCGGGCATAAATGAGGATGGTGAATGGATAAGACCGCAGGGCATTTATGAAGCTGATGTCTTCTCAGCCTCCAGCTCCGGTACAGGTACAAGTACAGGTACAGGTACAGAGAGATTCAGAAACCTGTGTATATCAAAGATATACGTTGATGCATGGCGCGGTAGGCATCCAAGAAGGGAAGACCGGTTCTTTATCTACGGTGAGGGTGTGAAGCGTGAACTGAGCGAAGCGGAGAAGAGGGATTTCCTTGCACGGAATGTTGATGCCTCTGTTGATGCGGTATTTAAGAACGGCAGGAGTCTGGGTTTGATAAAGCCCCGTATTCTACATGTATATGAGGAGTTAGCAACAGCAATGGCAACAGATAAAGATAAGGAGCATGAGACCTATATCAGATTCAACTTCAGGGATTCTAACGGCAGGATATACCGTAGATGGTCATGCAGATGCAACGCCTTTTATCAACTCTGGAATGACTTCAAGCGGCAGCATCGGTTCTCTTATAGCTGGCGGATACACAGGTATCTGAGGAAGAACGATACTTATCTCGCAATCGGGCTTACTTACACCGATTATGGTGTTGAACGTCTGGAATATGGCGCATATCCAATGATAGTGGGTGTACATGTAGTAAAGAAGGGGTGAAAAAAGATAAGCGCCAAAGCGATTCTGATTGATACTTTTTGCTTTTTAAAGTCAACTTAATGCTTAATTATATATTCGCGTATGAGTCTAAATAAAAATAGGAATATATGACTAACCTGATTAAGGTGAAGTTTGATAGGACGGAGATATGGATAGAGACGGATGGAGAAGCGGCAGAAGCAGAAACAGCAGTCCCTGAAAGGGTAAGTGTATTAGAGAAAGCGGAGAGATTTATCCCATTCGAGAAGGTTATCCCATTCGAGAAGGTTTCTGATACTATAAGGGCATATTGTACCGGGCTTGTTAAAACATTTAAGGGGTTAGAACCCGAACATTCCCCGAACCGGATAAGTGCAGAGTTCGGTCTCAAGTTCAGTGGTGAGGGTAATGTTTATATAGTGAAATCAACAGCCGAATGCAGTCTGAAGGTCAGGGTTGAATGGGAGCTCAAATAAATGAGCGTTGGGATAGGGGACTTAGAGCAATACGTGCTCAAGATTCTCCAGCCGGAGAAGAAGGAAACAAATGGCACTGGATTCTTTTGCCATCCTGATGGATATATTCTTACATGTTACCATGTTATTGAACCCCATTTAAATGCTGGCGAGAACGATGTTAATGTTATTTATCGAGATAAAGAGCATCAAGCCCGAATTTGTGAAGAATACAGCATTGAAGATGCTGATATAGCAGTTCTCAAGCTTGTTAGACCACTGCCATCGTCGGAACTAAAATACCTCCCACTGGATACACATAAGCGATGGGATGTTGGGGATGAAATCTACAGCTTTGGCTATCCTGAAGGATATTTCGGCGAGCCGGGCATACCTATCTATGGTTCTGTTGGTGGTCCCACAAAAGTTGAAGGAACCAGTGTTATACAGATTACCGGTCTCGATTTGAGTAACGTAGATAATGGCTATAGCGGAGCACCGGTCTTAAATTTGAGGAACAAAAAGGTTATCGGGCTTATTAATGCACGATACCAACCGATGCAAGCCTTCTTTGTGCCGCTGACTGAGCTACTCAAGCGCTGGCAAGAGTTAAGGGTTTTTCATGATGTCTTTAAAGAAATCCGTTCAAAACTTGCCAAAGAAGCGCAAAAAGGATTAGAAGGTAGATTGAGAAAGTGCAGGTTCATTCCTCTTAAACTTGAATGTGGCACTGTCCCGGAGAGACGAGAAGCGGAGGTAGTAATGAAGCGGGGGGCGAGGGAATGGTCGGCGCATGGACGCAAGTGGAAAGATTTTGATTTAAAAAAGCTCACTTCTTTCTCCAGGTCTTACATACTCAGTTCGCCGGTTGGCACGGGTAAGACCACCTTCTTATACTGGCTGGCTACACAACTGACTGATACAGATACAGTTCCCGTATTTATGCCCTGTGCGGAATTTGAAAGGATAAATCCACGAGCTTGGAACGAGTTAAGAGAGCATTTGACCTCGTTTTTTAAGTTTAAATATGGCTTCTTAGAGGAAGACATAAAAGACTTCTTTGATACATACTTTCGTGATGGAAAAATCTTCTTCCTATTTGATGGTCTGGATCAGATAAAAGGAGATGATTATACAGGTTTAGTAAACACCATCTTCTTCAAGATTATCGCTCGTAATCGTGTTATTATCAGCTCCAGACCCTCTGCGGTTATACCCTTAGAATCCGAACGTGAGTTACCTTTCCTGAGATTAAAACCCTTCTCCTCAGAAGATATAAAGCTGTATTTTGGCGATGATTACGAACAAGCCCGGAGCATATCCAGGTTCGCTCCCGATTTAATTCGGGTTCCAATGCTTGCTTTTATGACGAAAACGCTTATCAGGGAAGGCAAAACTGAAAATATCTTTAACAGGGCTGATATTTACGCTCGCTTTATAGATCATATTATATATTGGCATGAGCCCAACAGACCACTCGTAACCGATGCTCAACTAATAGAGGGCGTAAAGAAAGCGCTCAAACGTATCTCTTTTGATGCCTTGAATTTGAAGGAGCCACAGATTCAGAAGATTTCAATCAATTTGCCGGTAATCGAACATTTAAATAGAGAGTTTGGAATAAGCATAAATGCTCTAACAAAATTCGGGCTCGTCAACCTCATATTGGAAACGGGCGACGTCACTCAGCACAGCCTCTTCTTCACACACCAGTCATTTCAGGAGTTCCTGGCTGCTCAATATATTAGTGAAGATAGCGAAAGGCTTGAGGCTGTGATTAACGAGGTGTGGTCACCGAAATGGCGTGAGGTGATTAAATTCCTGGCTGGCATCAGAGGTCAGGAAATTGTTGAGAAGATTTATCCTCAAGATAAAGAGGACAATGTTATTCATTCACGCCTGTTTCTGGCTGCCGAATGTCTGGCAGAAGTAAGAGAAGCAAGAGGAGAGCTAAAAGAGGAGATTAATCAAAAGTTAAAAGAATTAATAAGGATAGAACCTTTCAGGCTTACTGCAATACCTGCATTAGGATTTCTCGGAGACATAACCAGCCTGAAATCGCTATTATGGGATTTGGATTGGAGAGTGTGTGAAGCCGCAGTGGAAGCACTGGCTAAATTGGAGGATAGGGTGCCAGAAGAAGCGATAAAGGATATTGCTGGTTGGTTACGTGATGATAAATGATATGTACGTGCAGCCGCAGTGAAAGCACTGTCTAAATTGGAGGATAGGGTGCCAGAAGAAGTGATAAAGGACATTGCTGGTTGGTTACGCGATGCTGATTGGGAGGTGCGTGAAGCCGCAGTGGAAGCACTGGCTGTGTTTAAGGACAGGATAAATGATGAAATGGTAAGGGAGATTGCTGCTCGGTTACGCGATGATGATTCGGATGTACGTGAAGCCGCAGTGGAAGCACTGGCTAAATTGGAGAATAGGGTGCCAGAAGAAGTGATAAAGGATATTGCTGGTTGGTTACGCGGGTTACGCGATGATGAATGGTGTGTGCGTAAAGCAGCAGTGGAAGCACTGGCTAAATTGGAGAATAGGGTGCCAGAAGAAGCGATAAAGGATATTGCTGGTCGGTTACGCGATGTTGATTGGAGAGTGCGTGCAGCCGCAGTGGAAGCGCTGGCTGTGTTTAAGGACAGGCTACCAGAAGAAGTGATAAAGGATATTGCTGGTTGGTTACGCGATGATAATGGATATGTGCGTGAAGCCGCAGTGGAAGCACTGGCAAAATTGGAGGATAGAGTACCAGAAGAAGCGATAAAGGATATTGCTGCTCGGTTACGCGATGATGAAGGGTATGTGCGTGGAGCCGCGGTGGAAGCACTGGCTGTGTTTAAGGACAGGCTACCAGAAGAAGTGATAAAGGATATTGCTGCTCGGTTACGCGATGATGATTCGGATGTGCGTGCAGCCGCAATGGAAGCACTGGCTGTGTTCAAGGATAGGGTGCCAGAAGAAGTGATAAGGGATATTGCTGCTCGGTTACGCGATGATAATGGAAAGGTGCGTGCAGTCGCAGTGGAAGCACTGGCTGTGTTCAAGGACAGGCTACCAGAAGAAGTGATAAAGGATATTGCTGGTTGGTTACGCGATGATGAATGGAGAGTGCGTGCAGCCGCAGTGAAAGCACTGACAAAATTGGAGGACAGGGTGCCAGAAGAAGTGATAAGGGATATTGCTGCTCGGTTACGCGATGATGAATGGGAGGTGCGTGCAGCCGCAGTAAAAGCACTGGCTGTGTTTAAGGATAGGGTGCCAGAAGAAGTGATAAACGATATTGCCGGTTGGTTACGCGATGATGATAGGGAGGTACGTGAGAGCGCATATAGAACGTTAAAAATCTTTTATGAATCAGGTATTCCTTTACCCGGGTAAAATTTCACATTTATACAACCGATAGATGATAATAGCCACTTTTTGTTTGCACACAGTCATTTCACCACCAGCACAGCATCATCCACTATAAACTGACCGCTTTGCGTTTTATCATCCCATACGCGGTGTGATTGGAGAATGCGGATTCGCTCATTGAAGAGCGGGCAATTAATCACGAGCGTTTCAAACTCGCCTCCTTCTCCTGCGGTACATACATAACATACGCCATGCAAATTACATAGCTCTTTGACCGCATTACGGTCTATCAACCTGCCAAGCCATTCTTCGGTGAGCCCATAAGCAGCAACTGCGGTTATTATCACCTCAAATCCTGCATCAAGCATCTCATTCCAGAGTTCCTCGGGGTCTCTCCCCCACAATGGCGCCAAACTAATCAAGCCGAGGTCGTTGCATATCCTCTCTATCCGGCTCCTCTGGTAATTGGAGAATATCGCACCCGATACAACACCATCTATCCCGTATCTAATTTTTGCTTCACGCAGGGCATCCCTCAGGTCGCTGAGCTCCGCCTCTTTCGCACCCGCTGAATGACGGAATACCAGAGGTAGCCGCATTGACTTCGCATGTAACTTTACGAGGTCTATGTTCGGCACATGATACATGTATGAGTCTGGATTGAGTGATTTAATGGTGACAAGAACGCGAATCTCATGCCGCTTGCTGGCGATGTATGTTGCATAAAGGCTGTCTTTACCGCCGGATACCAGTGCTGCGAGTTTCACTTTGTATTCACTCCTCAAGCACGAACTTGAAAGTGAGGGTCATTACTGCGGTAATCAAGAGCAGGAAAGCGATTAATAGCCGTAATTCCGGCATCACATCTGCTATTGTGTAACCCGGGCTGAGCAGTTTCTTCGTCGCACCTACAGAAGGCAGGAGTGCAGGAATGCAAATAGGGATAAGGAGAAAAGAGAGTAGCAGGGTCTTACCTTCGGAGAACATTACGAGTCCAGAGATGAAAGAGCCAGCAAATGCGAGACAGATAGCACCTAAAATGGATACGAATAACAGAGCCAGGAATTGCATACCGGTATCAATATGCAGGTTCAAGAATATGATAGCTGCGGGAATCAGGACACATTCGATAAACAGGAGCAGTGCAGTGCCATAGATGATTTTACCTGCGAGAATTGCCAGTGGCGAACATGGCAGGGTCTTCAAGCCCCCAAGTGTGCCCATGTCGGCTTCCCGCATAAAGGATGTGGTGAATGTTAGTATGCTTGTGAAGAAGAGGATTACCCATAACGATGCAGCAGCCACTTCAGGTCGTGCTGTGCCCGCGGTACCAACACCAAACGCGAAACTGCAAATGAGGATAGAGCCAAACGAGAATGTGAGCATTGAAATAATCTCGTAAGAGCGGCGAAACTCGGTTCGCAAGTCCTTCTCCGCAATGCCCAGTGCCGCTCCCATTCGCAGGAAATCATGTGCCTTTGCAACAGTTGCCATCTTGATATTATAGTGCTAAGTATATTTATAATAGTAATGGAAAAGTTACTTACGATCAAGGAAGCTCTTACTCGGCGTTACGACTCACACCATACAGGAATGGGATAAAAAGGGGCTGATAAGAGTAGCGAGGACACCGGGCGGTCGGCGGTGGATCCCGGAGAGCGAGATATTACGGATATGGGGAGAAGAAAAAAAGAGAAGTAATAAATGAAGATGCTTACAAATTGCCGCGGGAAGAGATGATAAAGGATTTAATAACGATAATCGCTCACTTCTCGGGTAAGCTCTACTGTATGCACTCCCATAAGCAGAAGGATGTGGTCAAGAATGTTAAAAACATTCTCGCTCAGGCATAATCTGAATATAAAAGCATTTCTCTACGCTTATCTCGCCATCCTTAACGCCGTGATCAAAGATATTTGGAGCACTATTGAATGGAAAGAGTGGCGAATACCGGGTAAGAAACAGAAACGACTGTTCCCGAACTATCGGAAGGACAACGCATTCAAGCGTGCACTACGGGATAAATATCTCAAAGATTGGGAATATGCCGCGCATTGGGTTGATTCCGCACTGAAAACCGCATTCTCCATCATGCGCAGCTGGAGAAAGAACTACAACAGAGGCAGGCGAAATCAGGGGTGTATGGCTTTGAGCGGAGGGGATAGAAAAATAAGGAGACCGCCTCGACGAATCTATAAATAGAGAGAACATATATCGTAATAATACAAGTGTGGAGATGAAAGACATGGCTGAAAATAAAAAGTATGTAGAATTAATCTGGCATGAGAAATATGATAAATTAGACCTGGGAGAAAAAAAGCCTATTGAACGTCCCAATCTACCGTTTCAGGTCGTTGAAACGATAAACAAACCACGGAGACTACAAAAGGGACTTGGTGATTACGAAGAATCATTGAAGCACTGGCCAGAGAATTACCCCAAGGACTGGAAAAACCTTCTCATCTGGGGCGATAATAAACTCGTGATGTCCTCTCTGATTAAACAAGGCTGGGCAGGCAAGATAAATCTTATCTATATTGACCCCCGTTTTTTACTGGTGCAGATTTTACTGTTAGAACAAAACTTGCAGATGAAAGGATAGAGAAAGAGCCATCTATCATAGAAGAGCGAGCTTATAAGGATACTTGGAGCGGTGGCATTGCCTCATATCTCAAGTATATGTATGAGCGGCTGGTCTTGATGAGGGATTTGTTAGCTGAGAATGGCTCTATTTATGTTCATTTAGACTGGCATGTGGGGCCACTAAAAAGAGCAATAAAGAGCCAAGATGGCATTCATTTGAAGCGTCGGGTTATAGAAAAGGAATGGATTATGAATTATTTGGATTCAAACCAAATCCGGGGAATCACTGGAGATGGAGCAAAGAACGGGCAATGAAAGCTATTGAAGAAGGTATTCTCAGACCCAATCCAAGGACGGGAAAACCGGAATACTTAGTAGTAAAGTCGGAAGAGGTGATAGGAACTATTTGGGGAGGATTACCTGCATATTCTTTTAATTATCAGTTTAATACAGAAAAGAGTGAAGCGTTGCTAAAAAGAATCATTTTAATGGCATCCAACCCCGGCGACATTGTAGCTGACTTCTTCTGTGGCTCGGGCACAACTTTAGCAGTGGCAGAAAAACTCGGCAGAAGATGGATTGGCTGTGATTTATCCAAGTTTGCCATTCAGGTTACAAGGAAAAGGCTTTTAGATATTCACAATTCTAAGGACTTACTCGATGAGAAGAAAAAGCAATACGGCAAGCCAGCAAGACCATTTGAGCTCTGGAATATTGGGAATTATGAAACGGTTTACTGGCGGGAAAAACAGGATGAATACCTTGCATTTATGCTCAAACTCTATCAAGCTCAACCTTTAACAGGATTTAGGTATTTACATGGAAAGAAAGGTGACAGAGCAGTTCATGTCGGACCTTTGAATGCTCCTGTTACGATGGAAGACATTGAGAAGGTGGTTGTTGAGTGCAGAGCCAACAAATTCAACAAAGCAGATGTGCTTGGTTGGGAGTGGAGTTATGAAGTGAACGAATTGGCTAAAGAATCGGCAAAGAAGAACGGGGTTGATCTGAAACTTATTCAAATACCCTCTGTAAATGAGATAAAATCTGCGTTAGTGGGCTTTGACTTGAAGTTGTTTAAGATTCCCGAAGAAGTTGTGAAAAAGGCACTTTTGCCTCATGTAAAGTTTGCAGAAGTTGCCTATCTTGAAATTGAAACAAAACTCAGAGATAATGAAGTCACATTAAGAATAACCGATTTTCAAATTCCTCCAACAGCGGAACTTGCAGAGATTGCCAGCAGAGTGAAGGATTCTCGTGAGTTAATAGATTACTGGGCGATTGACTGGGATTACAAAGGCGATACGTTCCACAATCAGTGGCAGAGCTTCAGAACTAAGAAGAATCCGAAGGTGGAGTATAATGCTAAACACAAATACAAAGAATCTGAGGAATATCAAATCATGGTTAAGGTTGTGGATGTCTTTGGAAACGATACGAATAAAATTTTGAAAGTGAGGGTGAGATGAAAACTAAAAATATAATCTCTCAGAGTCCCATACAGCATAATCAAAATATAGACCTCAGACTCTTAGTCACACCTTATCAAAATAAGAGGCTTCCCGTGTATGATTGGTATAATTACAAGCATAGCTTTTCCCACGATTTGGTAATAAAATTAATTGAAAAATTTCGGTTAGATGAGGAAGACAAAATTTTAGATCCATTTTGTGGAAGTGGAACTACCTTATTAGCTTCAAAAGAAAAGAGTATCTCTGCGCACGGAATTGATATTTTGCCTCTTTCTGTATTTATCTCCAATGCAAAACTGATAAAATACAGCAAGTGGCATATAGAAACTGCTATAAACGAAATTGAAAATCTTTTAGAGAAAAATAATACAAACCATAGAATTAATATGAGAAAAAAAGAGTTACTCATAAAATTTTTTCGTGAAGATATTTTAGATGACATCCTATTTATTAGAAAGTGGATTAATGACAAGGATGATGAACAAATAAAGTATTTTTTCCTTACTGCCTTGCTTTCTATATTGGAAGATGTTTCATATACACGGAAAGACGGGGGTTTTTTACGCGTTTTAAAAGGTAAAAAGATTCCAGATATAAAATCAGTTTATTTATCTAAATTATATAAAATGGCCAAAGACTTAGAATTCATTAACAATCTACCTGAGACAGAGGCTAAAGCAATTGAAGGAGATGCACGGAAGACTGCGTTTGAAACAGAATCTTTTTCGGCAGTGATAACATCTCCTCCTTATCCAAATAGACATGATTATACAAGAGTTTATTTTTTAGAATTAATAACTGGTTTTATAGATACTCAAAAGGAGCTTAAAAATCTGAGATATTCTTCAGTTCGGTCGCATGTGGAAGCCAGAAGAAAATTTATGGTGGAGGATTATAATCCTCCAAATGAATTAAACGTCGTATTACAAAGGTTAGAAAAGAGATTCCTACCTAATAGACAAATAATAAAAATGCTTGAGGGTTATTTTGAGGATATGCATTTGGTTCTCAAAGAAATTAGAAGACTCCTTAGACCTGATGGTAAAGTTGCATTCATAGTTGGTGATGTTAGGTATGGGGGGATAAAGGTCCCGGTAAGTGATATCCTTATAAATCTTGGAAATAATATAGGTTTAGAATTCAAAGAGAAAATTACGGCAAGAATGAGAGGGAACAGTCCTCAACAGATGAAAAAATACGGTAGAGATCCAACAGAAGAAAGTATTTTGATATGGAAGAGAAAATGAAAAAAAGAAAGACTCTATGGATGAGATATGTGGATTTTGAGAAAATAAAGGATATGTTGCATTTGGTGTATGAAAACAATGGTAAACTTAGGGCTGGGACTCTGGAACAGTTAGCCATGGAAAGGGGAATTCTAGTAAAAAAGGAAAATGGGACACCTCTAACACATTCTCCACGGTATCATTATCGAAAAGTAATGGAGGGTTTAGGCCTGGTAGAAGTTAGAGAGAAATTTTATCGTATTCCAGAGGATAACCGAGTTCTGGAATTTATAGAATTGACCTCTTTTAAAGAGGACATGTCTCCAGATGCAAAGGAGATATTAAGAGAAATAATCGTAGGGAATAACGATTGCAGGAAGCATTTTTTTGATGTTTTTATGGAAGATGATACTTATACATTAGAAGACCTTAGAAAAGAAGGAGAATATATTGTTGTTGAGACCAAAAGCATGAGAGAGCCTCCTGTGGGAAAGAAAATGGAGCAGAAAAAAAGTAAGAAAAAGAAGGTAGGGGCTATAATTCTTAAAAATCCCTCAGGGAAAGCGATTGAATTAAAGACCCAAGATGAAATTCATGCTATTTACTGGGGAGTTCGGTTATGGGCGTTAGAGTTAAAAATAACTGACGAGATTTTTATAAGTTTCGCTGAAGGCAGGATAATATATCCTGTAAACCCCGATTTTTCGGATAAGGTATTACTCAACCATTTACTAAACAAGATAAAAGCAGATAATAGCGATTCCGAATGGGTGGTATTACATATACCAACTTTTATTAAGGAAGCTGCTTTATCAACCCGTTTTTCAGTTGATAAAATTAAGAATTTTCTCGAAGACTTGAAAATAAAATATCCGTTATCTACGATGCTTATTCCATCTTCAACTATGTTTATAGATATAAAAACTCCATTTGAAAGGCAGGATTCTGCGTTTCGGGCTTCTTACTTATATGAAAAAGGAAAGGGCTATATTTCTCATTTAAGAATAAAGAGAGATATTGTAAAGGAGGTGAAAGTATGAGTGAATCGTTTATGAAAGAAAAGTACATGCTATCAAGAAACCCATTCCCCCCAGCCGCATCAGGGATTCATGTAGAAAGAAATATTTACATACCACCAAAATGGAAAGAAAAGATTGGGGAATATTACGAAACGTTGCGTCACGGAGAAGGAGCTAAGGCATTTCCTATTGTGGGTGAGTATGGAAGTGGGAAGACTGTCTTGCTTAAAGGTTACCTAAAAGATTTCTTTGAAAAAAAGAACATAAAAACAATTTACTTTGAGAATCCAGGAGTTAAGCTTTATGACCTTGCAAATACCTTAATGAGAACTTTAGGCAGATACGAGTTCTCCAAAGCTCTCTGGGAGAGGTGTAAAGAGTATCTCGCAGTGAGAGGACAGAAATCACTATTCCCCATGAGTTTTAGCGATGTGTTATCTACCTTAAAAACAAAGACAGATAGAGAATGGAAAGCTCAGGAACTTTCAGATGTAATAATAAATAAGCTAAACTTGACAGATGACGAAGAAGTAGCATATAAATTAAGTTTAATGATTGTAGAAACAGCATCGAAGCCTTACTTTTCATATAGGGATTTCGTTGCTGGGCGTAAATCTTATGTAGCTGAGAAAGAAGAACCAAAATATTTCAAAGCAGTCATAAATGCTATAATTAAGACCTATGGTGTTGATGGCGTTGCTTTTCTTATAGATGAGTTTGAAGAGATTGCATTCCCAAAAAGGATGACTCGTAAGCAAACTTACGAGTATCTTTCTACTTTGAGGAGTCTTATAGAGATATCTGAAAGAGAGAATTTGTGGATAATTGCTGCAATGGCTCCAGAAGCCGCTGAGGAAACGGAAAAAATGAATCCTGCACTGTGGCAAAGATTTACACACCAAGAAAAAGAAACCTTGTTGACACTTGAACCTTTCACTGTCGAGGAATCTAAAGAGCTAATAAAATGGTGGTTAAATAGAGCGAGAGAGGAAGATGATTTTAAAGATTATCGAGGTAGTCTCTTTCCTTTTCCAAGCAATATCGAGGAAGTTCTTAAACGCCCCGAGATTAGATTGCCCCGTCCATTAGTAAGAATAGGATTTTTCACTCTTGCGAGAGCAGAAAAAGAAAAAGTAAAAGCACCTATCTCAATAGATTTCATTGAAAGGATAATAAACGAATTATATCCTCCCGAGACAACTAAGGAGTCCGAAAATGGCAGAGAGTGACATGCCTTTTGTTATCCTCATAGATACAAACGCAATGGCAGCGTTGTCATTGTATGTTGAAACATGCACATCAGCAAACTTATCACTTGGAGTTACTATAGATGAACTTAAAAGGAAATTTGAAGGTAAAGGTATATCAGCCGAATACGTCCAATGGAAACAGGGAGGTATCAACGAAGGATATAAGGTTTTTAAATATTTAAAAAGCAAAATTGAAAAATTTGATACTGTGCAGATATGGTTCTCTCTTCTGAGCGAGATAGAACTCTTGGATGTCTTTTTAGACAGAACTTTTGATCAGGAGCTTACAAGAAAAGGTATTCCATATAGAATTCGTCGCAAGAAACCTTTTAGGGTGCAGATTGATTTCAATTATGATGAAAAGATTGCTAAGTATTGGGAAGATATAAAGGAGAAACTTAGTGAAGAGGGTATCGAATTTGATAATCCTGAAAAAGAAAGTGATGCAATACAAAACATTATAGAAATTGCTAAAATTGTAGCTCGGTATGTGGCATTGGAACCCGTAGATCTGTATCTCTATGCTTCAGGTATATATTTGAGAGCGGATGAGATATATACTTATGATGGGGAGTTTAGAAACATTATCAATGACCTTCGTACTAATACAGACTGGAAAAATATTTACAATAATATTCAGCAAGATTTAAGAACATTCATTCGATCCTTTGAGGATGAGTATCAAAAAGAGAAAAAAATATATCTCCCTGAAGGAGTTCACTAAGATGAGGATAAAATGAAACCCACTGACCTTTTACACCCAGAACAAAGACGCCCAAGTAAGGCATACTTAGTTAACGAACTTCGCAGGGCTGTATCTGGATGGCGAGAAGATGGCTATCCTAATATAACAGATACCACCCGCCGTTTGCTCAGGTTTTGGTTTAGTGAAGACCATATCATAGATGGTGAGCCCTTTGAGTTCTGGTTCTGTCAAAGGGAGGCGATTGAAACACTGATTTATGTTTATGAGGTAATGAAAAAGCGGAACTTTATTGATATGGCAAGAGATTTTGGTGCTGGTCCTATCCAGGAGTATGACCCATCTTATGACCAATATCTCTTTATGCTTTCAAAATGGCAACGGGCTCTGGGAAGACTTTTGTAATGGCATTAGCGATAATCTGGTCTTACTTTAATCATAAGAGAAAAAACAAAGACGATTATACTTCCAAGTTTTTGCTTATCGCTGGCGAGAAAAATGTCATCTACGATAGGCTCACAAGAGATTTCAAAGATGGAAAAATATTTAGGAAATTCCCGTTTATTCCGCCAGAATGGGATGAAGATTTTGACCTGAAGGTGATTTTTAAGGAGGACCCCATTCATACTATTCCTGAGGGGGTGCTATTCTTAACCAATATTCAGCAGTTAGAACGAAGGCAGAGCAAAAAGAAGGAAGTAGAAGAGTATGTAGATAAAGTTATGGAATTGCCAGAGGTATATAATGTTTCTGATATTTATCAGGAGAACAGGATAAGAGAGGTTTTAACTTCCTGTTCTAATATAATGATTTTAAAAGATGAAGCCCACCATATTTACAGTTTTGAAAGGGCATGGAAAAAGATACTTCTTAATCTCCACAGAAATCTCACCTCTCAATATGGCAAAGGTATTAATATGGAACTGGATTTTTCTGCTACACCCAAAACCGAGACTGGGGCTTTATTCCCATGGATTATTGTGGACTTCTCTCTCAAGGAAGCCATTGAAATGAACATTGTTAAATTGCCTTTAAAAGGCACGGTAAAAAATGCCCAGGAGATTGCCTCAACTAAAGTGATTGAGAGATATAGAGCATGGATTGATGCTGGAATAAGAAGATGGCGGGAATACAAAAAGGCATTGAAGCCATTGTCAAAAAAGCCTGTGCTGTTCTTCCAATGTCCTGAAAACAAAGAGGCAGACGAGATATTTGAATATCTCAAATCTATTCCTGATTTAAAGGACAAAGTACTGTTGATACATACAGATAGTACGGGGGAAATTAAAAAATCAGATTTGCCTGAAGCGAGAAGGTTTGCAAGGACTATCGACGATCCTACAGAGAAAAATCCCTATGAAGCAATAGTAAGTACAATGATGTTAAATGAGGGGTGGGATGTAAGAAACGTAAACGTGATTGTAGGATTACGCTCTTTTACTTCAAAAAGAAGGGTTCTTCCAGAGCAGGTTATTGGGCGCGGTTTAAGAAAGATGTTCCCTGAAGAGGGGGCAAATCCGGATAAATCCATAAATACCCTCGATGTTATTGGACCTCCAGGATTAATAGATATTCTAGAGGATTTGGAAAAACAGGAAGGAATAAAATTTGGTGAATTCGATACGGGAAAACCGCCTCATTTGACCACGATTTTTATAGACGAAAACAAGCTGGACAAGGATATTGAAATTCCCATTTTAAGTCCAAGAATTCTCATACGAGAATTTTCTTTAGATGAAACGGAAATAGAAAAGTTGACCCCCCTAAACATTCCTTTAGAGAACAAAGTTCTAGAGATGGAATACATCGCCGTGGATATGCTTAAAGGAATGGAAGTTGTAAAGAGAAAGTGGGACCTACCTGTGCCTCAAGATCCCAAAAGTGTGATTGCATACTATACAGACCAAATACTTAAACAACTAAAAATCAGCGGCGCTTTTGCTCGTTTTCATCCATTGGTAAAGAAATATGTTGTAGAAAAATTGTTTACTGAGAAAGTTGATTTGGATGACCCAAAAGATAGTGCAAGAGTTCTTTATAAATTGAGTTCTCCTGAAGTCCAAGAACGTTTGATAAATTTGTTTGTAGATGCATTCAAAGATATGACTTTTACTGAAAGAGAACCTAAAAAAATAGATACAATAAAACTGTCTGATACCAGTCCATTTGTTTGGTCAAAACTCGTATACCCAGCAAATAGAACCATTTTTAATTATGTCCCATGTGATAATGAATATGAGATAGAATTTTCAAGATTTTTAGACGGTGCAGATGATGTAAAGGCTTTCAGCAAGATTGTTCCTAAAATGAGATTCTATATGGAGTATAGGGATGCGAAAGATAATCTAAGATTGTACTACCCAGACTTCCTAATATTAACTACAGAGGGAGAACATATAATCGTTGAGACAAAAGGAAGAGTAGATGTCAATGTAGAACACAAAGATAATAGAGCTGAACAATGGTGTAAAGATGTTAATCAATTGACTGGTGGAAAATGGTCATATTTAAGAGTGGATCAGGAAGAGTTTGAGAGATATAGGTTTAAAAGTGTTAAGGAATTGATTTCAACTTTGAAAAAATAAAAAGAACGGCGGTCTCCATGTGGCCATACTTAACAATCTCCAATCTGGGCTATAAACACGGGTTTGAGGATTTGAATAAAGCGGGAATGTATAAGAGGGGGAGAAAGAAGTGGAATAAGGAATTAGGATATACAGATTGGAGTAAATAGTTAAATTCACTGAGTATAAAAGTACAGTGGAATTAGTCGATCCGCATCATACCTCGAAAGACTGCTCCAGATGTGGGTGTGTGAATAAAGACCTGAAAGGAGAGAAGTTCAAGTGTAAAAGATGTGGATTGATAATCGATAGACAGTTGAACGCGTCGGTGAATATATACCTAAAGATGGAGGGTCTTCCCCACGATAGAGGATGGTTCGATGAAAACGTCGTGGGCAGGTTCACCCAGACGGGGGCGGAGTGGAAGGCTGCCGATGAACTCGCGAGGCTGCTGTATGATATGATGAAGCCTCAGCTCTTTGTGGACTTAAATATACTTAAGTCTACTTAGAGTAGAACCCATCTCTTAAATATCCCCCGCCACCATCCTCATTACCGTTAACGTTATAGTCATATTTATATGCAGGCTCATTATTTATCCTCGTCTTTATTATCCGCCCCTCTATATCCAGTTCACTCCACGCCCTGTATAACTCAGCCTCCGCTGTTCTATCCACGAGTGCGACAAAAGAGGGACCTGTGCCCGATAAGCTCACACCTCTCACATTGCATTCCAGCGCTTTCAGCATCGGTTCAGGACTGAAATTCAATGCTGCACAATACAAGAAGCCATTTAACGTCATCGCATCCTCAAATTTAGATGCCAGTGCAAGCTCATAAGCAATATCCACCCATGGCGCTACCAGTCGAGACCGCTGCACATCGGTATTGGCAGTAAATGCCTTCTCCTCAGGTACGAAAATAAGTACCCCTGAATCCTTCTCTTTCCTCATTATCAGTTCCTTCTTCATGTTGTCTGTTATCACGACGCCACCGAGTAAAGAAGCGCAGGCATCGTCAAAGGCGCCAGTTATCGAGACACCGGTATCCAGAGCGGCATTCACGCCTATTCTTATCGCATCAAGGGCATCCATATCCGCCCCTGCTCCTATCGCATCCAGAGCGGCGACCACGGTAGCATTTGCGGCTGCACTGCTGCTCTTCAGCCCGCTTCCCACCGGTATCTCACTCCTCGTATACACATACCCACACAGAGGCAGATTGAACTTCTTCAACACCAGCTCCAGACACCGTTCTATCAATCGCGTATCAATATCAACATCTCTACCTCTATCTCTATCTTTATCCCTCTCTCCTTCTAATTCTAACTCTAACTCTGACTCTAACTCTGTATGTGCCTCTATACCTTTGAAATCCTCGCCAAGTTCCACTTCGGCATACGTCCACCTGTCGATGCCGAAAGCAGAACCTTTATAAGTGGCTATTGCATTTATTATTGTCCCTGCACCACTGGCTTTACCATATCCCTTCGCACTCATCCTTCCTACCGCTCGAATAATGTGACCCCCATTCTAACTGCTTCCAGAGCAACTGGGATATTGTTATTCAGCTCTTTCTCAGTATAAGGGAAAGGGAAGATGCCAACCGGGAAATCCAAAGAGAACTTCTCGGTCCACTCTGTGCGCCTATCCATAAAAGGCTTATCGGCTCTTTTGAGTACTATTAAAATATCCACATCGCTCCCGGGTACACCCCTCTTCTCTGCCAGAGAGCCAAATAGAATAATCTTTAATACGTCCCCCTCTCCTTTTCCTATTTCACCAGCAACTTTATAAATTTCCTCGATCAATTTTTCTTGATCAAGCCAGAATGCCTTTACAAAATTCAATGATTCTTCTACCACAAACGATTGCATCTTCTGCATCCATCACTCCTCGTGAAATTTTTCTGCTGCCTGCTGAGCTATAAAGCATGAGTCCCGTTCTGCTTGCTTTATCCAATCCATGCTCCGCTCTGGCATCTTATCTACTTAGTTTTAGTTTATTTATATATCCTTCAGTTCAGTATAAAATAAATCAAACTCTTTGCTCTGAGCTGAATCCTGGACTCCCGGGCTATGCTTGAAATTGAACATGATCAAGCCAGCCGCAGTCGGACCCCTGGGAAATAGTATCATCCTTTATATATTGCCACTTGAGCCTGTGAATGCCAGAACTGAGCTGATAGCTCTTCCGCTGCCAGTTCACATCTCCTGAGATTCTATCACGTCCGACACCATCAATATAGAACTCGAGGAAATCGAAGTACCGCTCAGACGAGACCCGCCAGTCGAAAGTCAAGTTCCCGGGTCCTGATACCGTGGTCGCTATCCATGAAAGCTCACCATGCGTTATCGAACCACTCTGTGCAGCATCATCGCCATAATTGGAGATGGTGGATTCTCCAAGCCAGAGGGCAGAACCGCCTGTCCGCCATCTCAATGCGGTGTTATCCACGGCATCGCCCAGTGTGATATGAACAGGGGCGGGGGTAGGGGCAGGTGTTGGCGTTGGTGTTGGCATTGGTGTGGGTGCAGGTGTAGGCACCGGTGTTGGTGTGAGTGTTGGTGTGGGTGAAGGTGAAGGAGTAGCTGTGGGAGTAGGAGTGGGAGTAGGAGTAGGGGTGTTGGTAGGCGCTGGTGAAGGAGTAGGTCCGGGTGAATTTAAAGGTGTGAACACTATATGATCAAGCCAGCCGCAGTCGGACCCCTGGGAAATTGTATCATCCTTTATATATCGCCACTTGAGCCTGTGAATGCCAGAACTGAGCTGATAGCTCTTCCGCTGCCAGTTCACATCTCCTGAGATTCTATCACGTCCGACACCATCAATATAGAACTCGAGGAAATCGAAGTACCGCTCAGACGAGACCCGCCAGTCGAAAGTCAAGTTCCCGGGTCCTGATACCGTGGTCGCTATCCATGAAAGCTCACCATGCGTTATCGAACCACTCTGTGCAGCATCATCGCCATAATTGGAGATGGTGGATTCTCCAAGCCAGAGGGCAGAACCGCCTGTCCGCCATCTCAATGCGGTGTTATCCACGGCATCGCCCAGTGTGATATGAACAGGGGCGGGGGTAGGGGCAGGTGTTGGCGTTGGTGTTGGCATTGGTGTGGGTGCAGGTGTAGGCACCGGTGTTGGTGTGAGTGTTGGTGTGGGTGAAGGTGAAGGAGTAGCTGTGGGAGTAGGAGTAGGTGAAGGTGTTGATACAATACGGAGAGTCTTTTCTATTCCTCCTGCAGTGATAACAAATTCTCCAGCTGGAACTCCCTCTGTGCTTATATTAAGTCCAAAATCACCGTTCGCGTCTGCTATTACTTTCTTGGACATCTCCACCTCTACATTCACTGTGGTTGCATCTTCGGCTGCATCGCCATACAGTGCGATATCCTTCTCTCCTGCTATATCCACAACTATTCCGTACCATGTAAGGGGGAAAGAGAATGATATGGAAACCACCCCGCTGGATGCTTCTTTAGGACCATCCAGTGGGTATTCAAAGCTTCGGAGCAATATAGGAGAGATGGATATCCTGAGATTCGTCACGTTCTCTACGGTTAAAGAGAAAGTTTTTTCGCCTTCGGGGAAATGTATACTCCGGAATTCATGGTAATATCTACCACCATTATCACCAGAGACAGATACAGGAAGAGAGAAGGCGAAGGATGAATTTATCCATATCTCTTCGTTTGGAACCGCTTTCCCTGTTATCGAAAACGTATCCCCCTGCAGTACCTCGCCCGGGATAATCAACTCACTTACACTCGCCCCCATCACCGGGCTCTGGAGGCTCAGGAATATGAATAATACTACGAGTACAGCAACCACCCATAAAAATCCTTTACTGTACTGTTTAATATGCATCTTAAGGTATTAAAAATAGGAGAAGGGGGTTAATTTTACTATTTTTTCTTCCCCTCCCTTGTTGCGAGTGCTATGACTATACTCAGGATACTCACCAGTGCGAGCATTCCTGATGGCGTGAGTGCAGGTACCGCTGTTGGAGGTGCTCCCCTCGTTATTGGTACTTCCTCGCTCCCTTCGTCCTCATTTACAGTCAGCGTAAAGCTGTAATCACCTTCAGTTGGTGGGTTTCGCACGAAATCCCCGGTTGTAATCACCACTTTCGTCAGTTTTAGCCACGCCGGGAGTGATAACTCAGCATTTACAGTACCCGGGGCGTTATTCGTTGGCAGAGTTATGTTTCCCTGTAATGTTACAGAATCCAATGTCAACGGACCCACAGATGTAGTACCGCCCGGACTATAATCTACGTCTTTTGTACCTGTTGTTGTTGAGGAATTGCCATCAAAGTAAATTGTAGCGACTACGTCTACCTTTCCCGATGGGTCACTGCTGTTTGAATACAGGGTTACCTTACCAATTAGCTTGGTTCCATTATAAAGCTCTGCGGTCCCTACCTGTTGCCATCCTGAAGTGGGGGGTACCATGCTGTATCCCGCGGGGATAGTCCCGGTCATCGTCACTGTGCCGCTATATCCTGCAGGATTCTCTGCCACAAACGCATAGTTTGTTATTGCACCAGTCGTGCTCGTTCCAGGGATTACAGAAAAGCTGAACGTTGAACTGGTCGCTATCGCCTCTGAAGCACATAGTATTGCTATAACCATTACCATCGTCGTCAGTGCCACACTCACCTTCGCCCTCTTCTTCACCATCGCTCATATCACCTCCATCACTTTAACCATAACGATAGCCAGGAAGACGAAGATAAGCGGATTGATTGCCGCTGCGACAATCCTGCTAAAAAACATCGCCTTCTCGCTTCCGCTCGCGCTCAATAACTCCTTCGCTATCAGCAGTATGATCAAAACAGCTACGGCAAAAGCGCTAAAAATCGCTGCCTGACCAATCGCCGCTGTCGTTGTCGTTGTCGTGGTTATAGTTGTAAGCATCGCTTTTACACCTCCTCCATACTCATTTCTCTCTTAGGCATTGCTTTTCTCCTCCTTTTTACGCATATACATGCACAAAGATGTTTCATGTTTCTAACATGTGCTTTTAACATAGGGAAAAGCAATATATAAGCTTTTCGGTACATATATAAACCTTTCGGTTTAGGGTTTAGGGTTTAGGCTTAGGCTTGGGGCTACTTCGCATTAATGGCAGATAGATAGGAATGTTATGTTTTTAATGATAAGATAGGAAACAGGGGTGAAGGATAAATGAATATATCAAAAGAGAAGAGGGTGAGGGATGTGATGACGAGAGGTGTCATTACGGTGCCGTTTGACACTCCAGTAAGCGAAATAGCAAAACTCCTGGTACGGGAGCGTATATCAGGTATCGTGGTAACTGCGCCAAGCGGAGAGGCAGTGGGTGTTATATCGGAGATAGACATAATTAAAGTTTTTGAGAAAGATTGGGACAAATTAACGGCAGAAGATGTCATGTCCTCGGTTGTGAGGACAATAGACCCGGAAACGACGTTAAGAAAAGCTGCAGCGATTATGCGCGATTTGAACATCCACCGGTTAGTGATTCTCTCTCTAAAGCCCGCTCCTGGCGTTCCCATAGGGATATTAACGGCGAGTGACATACTGAGAGCAAGCATCGAGTAAAATACCGTGCATACGAAAGTAGATAGAGCTGAGCGAAGAAAGAAGCGATTAAAGTGCTCATTCGGTCCTTCACAGGCTTTTGTGGCTCCTTGAGAATCAGGCTTACAGGACCTCATGAATTAAAGAAGATGCTTTGAGATGGCTTGAACAGGCAGAGCACAATCTTGAAGTTGCAGAACATAATCTAAAACTAAAAGCAAAATTTTATTCTGATGCCTGTTTCATGGCTGAACAGCCCGCCCAGGTGGGTTTGAAAGCCTTTATAATCTACCATGAGAGGAGGCTAATTTGGGAACATTCAATTCAGAGAAGAGCAAGACCAGAAAAGGGTTGCTTCGGATGGTGAACTTGTCAAAGAAATTATCGGGAATACACCAACCCTTACAGGTGTCGTTTGCGGTTAGAATGCCGTTTTCATATAATTCGATGTATTCGGTATGCCCCCCGGTTCCGGGCAGGCAAAATTCCACTCTTTCTTTCATAACCGGGCTCCAAATCCTATCGCCTGTGCGCTTCCCCTACCAGTTCACCTACATTTTTATAGCCATTGATGTGAAGATACTCCTTCAAATCCTCCTTTATCCTTTTAAATATGCCATGACCCTGAGTTACCAGCGCACTACCTATCTGGAACAGGCTTGCACCGTTCCTCGCATAATCTATCACATCCTTCGCGGAGAAGATACCACCAACCGCAATTATCGGTATCTTCAACTCCTCATATAGCGAGAAGACCACCTGCTTCCCTCCCGCTGTGAGTGCCCTGCCCGACTTACCACCATAACCCGTGGGATTGCCAAGAATGGGTATATCAAGCGTGCGGTCAATAGGTCTGCATATAACCGTATTAACCGCCGTGATAGCATCAGCACCTGCCCGTTCCAGTGTCATCGCCAGTCCAGCGATGTCCCCTATATTGGGTGATAACTTAACCGCGAGCGGGATATGGTGAGGATGTATAACCTCCCGTATCGCCTTTATTATACTCCTTAACAGCTTGGGGTTGTTCTCCATGGATACAAAATCACTATGCGGACATGAAGCATTGAACTCCAGCATCTCTATTGGATAGTTCAAAGCGACCTTCGCCACCTCTATACTCTCCTCTACATCCCTTGCAAATATGCTCAGTATCAATGGCACATTTGCACGCTTCGCATCTTCTATCTCCGGTCCATAATCTCTTATCCCCGGATTCGGCAGCCCCATTGCATTCACATAGGTCTGGGGAGCGACCTCAAAGAACGTTGGATTTGGATACCCCTCCTGCTCCCTCACTCCTACCGATTTGGTCACGAGCGCACCGGCACCCGCGATTGCGTATCGGTAAAGCAATTTCCCGGAGACACCGAAACCCGCCGCATTCGCAATTGGATTGGGGAACTCAATCCCGCAGAGGTGCGTCTCCAACAGAGGCTCATATTCGGGTGTGAACTCAGGTGATGGAACTGATGATAAACCCGAACCGCAGTTAGTGTTATTGTTATTGATTTTTATCCTCTTCCCACTCTTCGCTCGCTTCCAGCATCCAAATTCCGTACCCTCCAGCTCCTCCGCATCAAATACCGGTCCTTCGGTACAAACACGGTATCCACCGAGGTCACAGGCGCCACAGGCTCCACAACTACATTTCACTATCCGCTCGACCGCAATCTGAGTGGGTATTCCCGCACGCTTCGTGATTCCGCAAACGCGCTTCATCATCAGTTCCGGACCGCAACAGAGCACCTGGTCAAAATCTTCACCCCGTAGCGTTGATGATAGCAATTCTGTCACCACACCCCTGAAACCCTGTGACCCGTCTTCTGTCGCTACTCGCACATCACACCCTATATCTTGAAATTCCGCTACATACAGTAGTTCCGATTCGCTACGCGCACCCACAAGAACCGTTATATCTTTACCCAATTCACGCGCTCGCTTAGCCGCGAACAGCAATGGCGCTACTCCATATCCGCCACCAACAACGCAAATCCGGCTGCCGTGAATCCGAAATCCCCTGCCATACGGTCCCCTCAGTCCTATCAAATCACCCTCACGCTTCTGATGCAGGCTGTGTGTGCAATCGCCCCTATCGGCAATAGCGAGTTCTATCTGCTCACCCCCGCCACTTACATCCGCAATTGAAATCGGTATCTCATCCACACCGGGATTCCACACCATAACGAATTGCCCGGGTTCACTTGCACGCGCTATCGCATCTGCGATAAATAAGAAAGTCTTTACCTCGCTATTTGCTACTTTTATACGCGCTATTGGATAGAGTGCAGGTGCAGCAAGTGGTGACATCGCATCTCTGTTTCTGCTTTCTTCTCTCATTATGTCAATATATTATCCAAAGCCGATATGCCTGTAACTCGCCATTTCCAGCCCTTTCAGTTCTACACCGCCCTCCACTGCCTTTATCTCCGCACCCTCAAACTCAGGCATACCGCATAACAAATGCTGCTCAGGGTGCGTGCCCGGCTTGATATTGCAACTTATTACAATTCGCCTGCCAGCCGAGACGACAAATTTCAGGCGAGCCGATGCTGGATGGTCTCCCGGCAGTACAATCAATGGCGAATTCAATTCCCTTATCATGTATAGCACGCATCTCAATCCACTCACTATTCGGTCACCCGTACCGAATGCGGAAGCAACGAGTAAATCATCGGGCTCCAGCGCCAGCACAAATTCGCCTTTCGGTGTATCAACAAATAATTGCCTCCTGATACCTGCTTTAACCACTCCCAGAGTGCCACTGTTGCCCTCTACAACGAGCATCTCATCCCCTCTCAGGGAGATCATATCTTCTCTACATTCTCCGACTGGCAAGCGGGACAGATTACCTTCTCACCCATCGCATCAAACTTGTTACCGCAGTCTTTGCATCTGTACCGCTCCAGTTCCAGCTCCTCTATCTCTACATCGAAACTCACATCACCTACACTACACATACCCCATCACCTCCTTCCTTTATACACAAATTCCACACCATCCTATTTATTAGAATGGCTATATAAAATCTTCCATTCTGCCTTCCTTAAAATCCCTCTCAGCGTCTGTATCTCACCCGTCGTGAGTCCCGCCCTACCAAGGAGTCTTCGTAACATCAGCATAGTTTTCTCTTTCTTATGCTCCTTATACTCAATCTCGTCCAGGAAAGTCTGGATATGGCGAAATAAACGCTCCTTGTCCTCAAAACTCGCTAACTTCAGCGCATCTGAAGTGGACATCGTGTCCGTATCCGTGTCCGTATTCATATCCCTCAATTCATATATGACAACCGCGACAGCGTGTGAGAGGTTCATTACTGGATAATCCTGACTCGTTGGGATGCTAACAACCATATCACACCGCTTTAACTCCTCATTCAATA